>JGI20166J26741_11571696_pt1 | contig 11944 bp, 7 predicted proteins | sample TergutCu122P5_FD_26741 | JGI IMG/M metagenome (IMG submission 26741) | reverse complement strand
CCGTACCGCGCTGTAAACACTTTTCATCTGGGTTATAAAAACCAATCAGTTTATGCTGTAAGTGGCACAAGCCGCTGTTTGTTCTCAGATAAATACAAAAACATAAATACAGTGTGGGCAGAGCGTACAGTTGTTGAATGTTAAACCGGTGGTGCATCACGTGACCAGTAGGCTGTAAAAGGTTAATCACAATACTTTAATTGTTAATGTAGCTATCCTATGACACTACAATAAGGCACAACTAATGCCGAATGTACACTTGCTTTATTTATTATGCTAGATGTATACATGACTAGTTCCACATCTGTATAAGATTAATGGAAGGTGAAATGAGTAAATGAATGAATGAATGAAGGTATAAGAATGTTTCAGGTACTCTTATTTAATCTGGCATTCATGTTATCACCTTCCTCCTTATAAAATTTGGATATTCATACTCCTCTGGTATTATGAAGTTATTCGTTATTGAATTTTGTGTGTTACAGACATTTTCATACACTAAAATAATAGTTTTATAATAAAAGTTATTATTATTATTATTAAGTTGTAATTTTTAGCAAACCTCAAAGTCATTCTGTCATAGTCAGTTCTTCTTAAATATTTACCTCCTCAAATAACCTGACACATATCACAACTGGTCCAAACCTGCCTTAACAGTAGAATCGCCGAGGATGGTTTAATGTTTCTTTGTTATTACACAAATACAGAGTGCGTCACTGAATCGGGCGATTTTGCAACACTGTTTTTCCTGGTTTGGCAACACTGGTGTGGATGCTGCTATTGCCATTTTCCTGCCAAATTTAAAGCGTTGTAGTTGGAATGGAGCCGTGGACTGGAGCACAGCGTGCTTTTGCTGTGAAAGCGTTTTACAAAAACGGTGACAGTTTTGTGATTGCTCAGCATGAATTTCGAAGAGTTCGGGATTCATCGCAATCGTGCTGTTCGATCAGCCCATGCCATCAAGACCTGGTTTCGAAACTTCGAGGCTACTGTTTCTACACTAAAGAAGAAAGGTGGTAGTGTAAATCCAGTATGTACACCCGAGAATATTGCAGTAGTTAGAGAGGCCATTGAAAGAAGTCCGCAGAACGGTGTGGAATTCTTTCAATGGCTTCTCTCACTACTGCAATAGTCTCAGGTGTACATACTGTTCTTGTCTGAACATTTCTGACTCTGTACCCCAGATAATTCTTTATGATCACTGCTGTGTGTGTACATGCATGCGGATGTGTCTGTTGATTTATAAATGTTGTCTCTGAAACATTCCCACATACAATGGTCGAGTATAGAGAAAAGCAGAGAATGAAGAGTTTATTCAGTCCCAAAAAGTGTTATGTAATATGGCTTTAAAGTACAGGCTGTATGAAAGATTATGCCTTCTTGCTGGAAGACCTTGTATTCATTCTTCTCATTACTTACATTTTCAAAAATGCTGTAAGAATTTGTCCACTCTATCTTTCTGCCTTTATTTACCTTCAAAAAATAGATGCAATTGATCTTGTTGCACTGGCAACACAACACACTTCCACATTATTTTAAGGTAATGGCATGGATTAACTGCTGAATGGAACCTGTTAGTTAAGAGTTTTTACATGACTGTTTCAGTAATCTCATCTGTAAAATAAGTCAGCAATGAATCAACTTCACCACTTGTTTCCCTATTGAAATATTGTCAATTTCAAAAGAAACTAAAACCAGGAAACCAACTAGTAAATCTACTACAGGTTGGAGAGTCCAGGGATTGAATCCAGGAAGGAAGAGCACTTTGTGCACCAGTCATACCAGCCCTGGTGCCCACCCAGCCTCCTATACTATGGGTACCATGTCATTCCTGGGGTAAAGGGTTCTGAGCGTGGCGTTAAACACTCAACTCCCTCCAGCACCGAGGATGAAGGAAGTAGAGTTATGCCTCTTCTCCCCCTCTGAGCCTTCATGGCCTGTTATTGGGTGAACTTAACTTCTTACTTTTTCTTTGATTTCTTCCTTATTTTGTTTTTGACAATAAGCACCCTCTGCATTACTTCTACCTGATGTTTATGAACAACTTTATTTTTGTTCCTTTCGTGTTACTTTCCATCTCATAGCAGAGCCAAGCACATGGAAAATACAATAACAACAATAAAAATGCCCTGGGTTCGATTCCAAACATCACCACTAAGGTGAAACTCACAGAATAGGCTATTATAATCTGTCAGTATATTGCCCGCATATCACCTGAAGATGGGGGTATAACAAATAAACCTCATACAATTGATGATGTCAAAAATAATATTAGTATCATGAAAGAAATATCTTCACACATCTGCAGAGACTTTTAGAAGTTATTAGCTTGTCACTCACTTGCAAGCAGTATCCCATCCGCTCTAGGATGGTGCTGAAGCTGGGACGCTCATCTGGATTTGGGTGCCAGCAGTGTGTCATGATCCCATACACGGGTCCAGGGCAGTGACTGGGGCACTCAAGGCGCCCTCCCCTCCGCACCAGTTCCATCACTTCCGTGTTCGCACAACCAGGATAAGGCATGTACCCAAGTGACATAACTTCCCATAGTAGAATGCCGTATGACCTGACACACAGACAAGTCTTTCTCACATCAAGCCCACAGACACACAGAGAGGATATAATTTTAACTGGTGTAAAACAAAGAGCTTGTAATTACCAGACATCAGTTTTTGATGTGAAGATGCCATCCAGAAATGCTTCAGGTGGCATCCATTTTATAGGAAGTATTGTTGTGCCTCCTTTCCGGTAATAGTCACCCCTGAAAGCAAGAAAGCCTACACTCAGACATAACAGACAGAACACATAGCTGTAACTAACAGTGCAACACACATTTGACTGAACATTTAATTCCACAATATGAGAAAGGAATTTTATTACGATCCCATATTAAATTCCACAGGAACATACATAACAACTGTCAAGAGCATATATAGAATGCATAATATCTTTACCATTAAAAGTACATTCATATTTAATTAACCATGTTTCAATTCAGTTTGAAACATTGTCAGGAGTAAGATTTGGTATTTTCATGCTTGGTAGAAACCAGATTATTCGGTTATTAAGGTAGCTTATTATTACATGAATTAATATCTAACACATATTACAAAACATTACTTATTAGTATACTTTATAGAGTAATAAATTTTAAATTTGTAAAATGTAATTAATGCTCTTCAGACTCATAATGGCATGAAATTGAATTATGGTCATGTTAATTTTTTGTAAAATTGAGCTCTCTATTGATCTCCATTCAGTACTGAAAACTGTGAAGATGTGGTTTCTGTAAATTATGTACTATTCCTTTTCACTAGCAATTTATTTTGGCCTACTTGACACCCAGTAGATGAACTTGCCAATATGAACACGTAATTATGTATATCAGTAAGTAATAACTAACTGTATGGAGCACAGTCCTTCCTGAGAAGCTAATAGGTCCTCAGACAAGAATTTTCCTGCATTTTATGGAACCTGAAGTTAAATCACTGCACTCAACAGCACCCGCAACCTGTCCCTATCCTGAGCGAGAGTAATCCATCCTATGCCTCCTCATTCCACTCCTTATAGATTTATTTTAATATTATCCTCCCATATATGCCTAGGTCTTTCAGGTGGTCTCTTTCCATCAATCTCCCCACCAAAATCCTGTATGTGCCTCTCCTCTCCCCTATATGTGTTTCATGCCACGCCCATCTCACCTTCTTAATTCCAGCAACTGAATAATATTTGGTGAGAAGTAGGCCTACAGAGCATGAAGTTCCTCACTTTGCAGTCTTCTCCACACCCTTATTACCTCATCCCTCTCAGGCCCCAAATATCTTCCTCAGCACCCTGTTCTTGAACACCTTCAGCGTGTTCCTTCCTCAGTGTGACAGACAAAGCCTCACACCCATATACAACATATCAGTATGTGATATTGTGCCATTGTACAGGCACACTGTAAGTTTCATCATTTCATAAATGTTTAGTTAATAATGATATTGCAGGCTGGGTCCTGGGACATAAAATCCAGTCCCAGGGCTTTAAACTGTGAGGTGGAGATATTATGACATTAAAGACTGTAACACATAATATGTGTTACAATCTTTAATGTCATAATACGCATGGAGATTAACAAACCATTTAGGCATGTAGTTCATAAAAAAAATGTTTAGTCAAAATGGTGTAGATTCACAGTTCTGGAAAATGTGAGTTATGCAACTGTGCTGACAATGTTGTACTTTGATAAGAGACTATAAATATGTCTACAAATGCAACATTACACATCCATTTAAGTATGAGGTTAGAGGTTTTCATTGCTGTAAAACTCCATGCTGTGGTGTTTCAGAACTATGACACTGTGCTGTAGTCTGCAGTATGATCCTCTAAAATTCTGCTAACAACCTATCAGTCTGCAATACCATAAGACCACAATATGAACACTTTGTACATTGAAAATTGTGAACATATGAAGGGAGTGATATTTTGATATTACCTCTAGCATATTGCCAGTACAGACAATACATACTAGTTAACATTACCACAGAAAACAGAGTATGGACTTGTACACATTCTTGCCACTTTTATCACACTCACTTGTATAAGGATATTCCTTAATTTTACAAATCTGCTGGTGCAAGTTGCAGTGGCAAAGCTAGTCAATAACCGCTTTTCTTTCTGTGTTCAGTACAGTGTGGGCCTTCCACACTCTTTCATACTACTGCTTGTAAGAATGGACACTGGACACAGATACACTTAAAGTGCCTCTGTCATGTTTGAGTCTTGAAGTAACAACAAATATCACAAGGAATGTGAAGTGTTCATAAATGAGTCTCACAGCAGAACTTCAGACACCCAAAGAAAAATTTGGCATAAAAATACAATGGTTGGATCACTCTTAACACACAATAGCAAGGATTGGATCATTCAAAAAACAATTACAGACAGCAGAAATGAGATTTCTGAAAAGGACTGAAATGTATGCTGTTGCAGAATAAATTAGAATATTTTAGCAGCATTAATTCCTGAAAATGCTATTGAATTTATTCAAAAAATGAAGTTAGAACTGTGTTGACTGGAAATATGAAAAAAATATGATTATTGTACCAACTTAACTTTGGTGATCAAAAGGATCGGCATGGCTGATTTATACAGAAAATTATTGGCTGTTGCTGCCTTCCTTCCACATGATGGACCAGACGCAACTGTTCCACATCTAAGCACTGTTTAAGATAAGGAAACGCTGTACCTGTATATGTCTCTAGCCATGCCAAAGTCAGCAATCTTCACAACCCTGCCTGGCCCCTTTGTGGTGAGCAAACAGTTTCGGGCTGCTATGTCCCGGTGGATGAAGTGGTTTTGCTCCAAGTACCTGCAGCCTTTTGCAACGTCCATGGCACACATCAGCAAGTCTTTCATCGTGAGTGGAGATGGTTGCTTCTGAATCACACATATTGATGTGTCCACTATTAATATGTGACTATGTGGATGAACAACTAAACTAAACTAAACTAAACATAATGCCCATGTCAGTTCCCATGGTCATTGTGTACTGCATGTGTATTAATGCAGTGTCTTTCTTCTGGAAATTTTATGGGTCCTCACATGAGGACTGTCCTACAGCCTAGAATTTACACTGGCAATTCAATAGAAGATTAAATTTTATTTTTGTACCTTAAATCATCAGCATTAACACTGCAATGCCAAAATAATTATTAAAGAAAGAGAAAGTAATTAATTCATTTTCAATCAAACAGGATGAAACCTGAAATAAATATATAATGGAACAGTTGAATAAGGCACATGTTTTATCATAACTTGCACAAAAAAAAACCCTTTTCCTTCTTTACTTTTTGAAAACCAATTGAACTCAGTTGGTATCTGGAGAAACTGGGCCTATTTGTCGCTAATTTTCAGCTCTCTAGATCGATTAGTTTTCGAGATACAAACGTGGAACTTCTCATAAGTTGCTAAGCTTCACTGTATGCTCAGTTATTTCAAACACAAAACTGCCAGAAGAGTTTAGGTTAGAGAGCTGAATGAGAGCCTATTTTAAAGCTTATGTTATGTGCTTTACATCAGTGTACAGTGTATTTTAATTACTTCTAGCACAGATGACCTGAAGTCACTCTACCCCTCTTTCCCTTCACTTCACTTCAGCATTAGGTGAGATGTATTGCACATCAAAAGGATATGTATGTGCATCATGTTACAAACACACCCTGAGGCACTGATATATTCTGTGTGACAGGAACCAAAATAATTGTGATATAATAATGGTGAAAGCTTGTTCCACAGTTGTGCACAGCTCTTCATTGTTGCAACTGCAGTGCACAGCCACTTGCCCCTTGATAATGCTCCACACATGTTGTCCCATATAGTAAGGACAAGGCTACTATTTGTTGGCCAGGATAATAGCAAGGGAGATGTTGGTTAAGCATGGACAGCCAATCCTGTATCCCAGAAAATGTACTTTTAAAATGACATGCATAGTGAAGACAGAATGTGCATGGGCTCCATCATGCTGCAACAACCCATTTCCCATGACTCATCTGTCTCTAAACTGTGGCATTAACTGTACTTCTAACATTTCTGTGTAAGATATGGAGTTTCCATCAAAGAACAGGGACCAATCACATGCGTTTATGTCACAACAGCTCACTACACCACATGTGGTGGGTTACATTCTATCACCATTGTGAGATACTGATTCTCCTTAGCTAAAACCAGAACATTTCTCTCATGGGTAGTGAGATCATCGGCGCATTTATCGGTGAATTTAACCATCGAGCAGGATGTGGTATTCACGAACATGCTAAGCAGTGCACAACATGCATTATGGCATTGACTTGTTTCAACATCCAAGGGTTTATTTGTGAATGTCGGGTGATAAACCTTTGAATTCATTCTTTCTTAATGTGATATTACCTTGTTGACCATAGCACACATGTTGACCATAGCACACATGTTGACCATAGCACACTAAATACTGATCACTGTTTCCATGTTGATTTCTGGGTTTGAGTTTCAACGGAGGTGGCAGCACATGGTCAGGCATGATTTCCTTCATCATCTTCGGGGTGATGGGCAAACACATGTTTCTTCCTGTCTATCAATGTTGTTTTTTCCCATGGTGCAATATGAAACCTTTAACGGACTGTTGTTTCCACTTGGGATACTCTTTGGCCTGCACATTTCATCTCATGTGTCTGTGTTGGTGCACACGTGTGTGTGCATGCGTATGTGGGCACATAACACAATCTCTGCACTAACCATTATTAATGACTGTTTGAAAGGACACACATGCAGTCTTGCGAAAATTATGGTTTTCTCAAGAACAATAGGCTGGAGAATCTGGATAAAATTCACTACAGAAAATTATGAAATGTCATTTTAAATTCCTGTCCGCAAGGAAGAAGGTGTGCTGGCAGATATTCTAATTGTCATGCTAAAGCCAGAATAGTGTTACATCATATTGAAAAAAAAAAAAACCACAGAAGAAGTACAGTAAAACAGAGTATGAGAAAAAGAAGGGGGAGGAAAAGTAAGAGAAGAATAAAGATTACATGGGGTAAAAGCAATAAAGATGAGGAGGAAGAAGAAAGTGTGGTAGAAGAGGAGGAGGAGGAGAGAAAGACATGGAGAATAAGAATTAGGAAATAAAGCACAAGAAGGAAATTAAGAAGAAATAAAAGGAGCAGAGGAACAAATCGAGAAAAAACAAATTTTCATATTGCAACACACTGAATAAAAAATTAGATCTTATGAAATTTGAGTGGCAGTAGCCTCCAGTAACACAAAACTTCACTAAAATGGATTGACATGAAGAGGACACTAGCCTTACTAAGCACAGTAGCCAATGGTTCTTACTGGTTTAGGGCGGGACTCCCTGAGGAATTTCTTCAAGTCACCACCTGCAAGCAGTTCCAGTACAATAAAGCGTGGGTGTTCTTCAAAGCAGACCCCAATGAAGTGAACAACATTTGGATGGTTGAACTTGCTCATGATTAAAGCCTCCATGAGGAAGTCTGTTTCAGCCTGCTGGGTTGAAAGTTCTGGAAGAGTCTGTAATAAGCACAACATGCTCATGTTTCTTGTACAGAAGAACATTACTTCATAGAACCACAATATTTAAAACTGCTAGTACCCAAGCACCTCCTGATGCAGTTCAATCTACTCCACATCCCCACATCCCATTTTCCTAAGATACAATGTTATGTTATCCTCCACCTTCTAGCAACAAGGATAGTGAGGTCAAAATGTGATTGGGTCCAGGCCAGTCAATGAAGTAATCTTGGTTCAATTCCCAGAAGAAGAAAGAGATTTTTCTGTCTTTACAAAGTGTCCAGCCAGGCTTTGCAGCCTATACCACCTTCTATCCTATTATTACCAGGGATTCTTACCTGTAGTTAAAGTGGTTGGGGTGCAAATGTAAACACTCACAACCATCTAGTACTGAGGTTAAGAATACACACCACTCTATGTTTTATGGTATGTGAAAGAACAACTTTACCTTTTACTGTCACATTGAAGTCCTGAGACCATTTTCACAGGGACTTTCATACCAAACTTCTGTAATTATTTCCTATTTCATTAATCTGTGTTATATGTTTGGTCCACTGTAACACCTTGATTTCACTACCCTAATAACACTAAACAACATTTTCCCTATGTGATGTCCTCCACTTCTCACTCACATAATGCTTTCCTGAGCACCGAGTTCCCAAACTCAAAACTACATTCCTGACATACCTTGACAGCCACTGGCATTTCCACTGCATCTCCAACGCGATGACAGAAGAAACCTTGGTACACCTCACCAAATGCTCCTTGTCCCAGTGCTCTGTACAGAATAAACAACAGTGTAAATTAACCTCATTTGTTAAAATTTTTATACTCTGCAATCTAGTTGAAAGTTATGGCTGAGACCCACATCACAGAGAAAAAGTAGCACAGTAGCATAAACAAATTTCACAATGTCAAAGCAATAACAATAACCAGGAAAAACAGGCTAAACATTATTTGTCACAAACAAAGACCAGATCAAATGAAGTGCTGCCATGTACAACATCAGTATACAGACTGAGGCTAGAGAGACGTGTAGAGGTGTAAATCGCACAACCTGTCAGTTTAGAATAAAAATGGCAGTTAAAATGGGGAAAAAATCATGCTCCCAGTCAAAGCCAGTATTATTCAACTCCTTGTTCAAAACCAAGTGGAAATTCTGAAGATGTAACTCTTTTTATAAAGGACAAAAATGATCTGAAATAATATGTTTTACCATCTAAACAAAAGTAATGGTTTTCAATAAGTAAGCTAAAACCACCACAAGTGGAGATATTATGATGACGATTATGATGATGTTCATGGTGGTGGTGGTGGTGGTGGTAGGCCCATAGCCAGGGGGTTGCAAGTTGGTGCAATGCACCCACTATGAAACTGGATGCATCCAATAGGAATTTGCAAAACGTAAAACTTGCTGATCAGCCCACTAAAAAATGAGCCACACCCTACCGCAGCCATGTGTTGCCCCTGTTGAACCACTGTGGTTGAAAACAATTCATTTTCAAAACTGTATGTATATGCAAGATATTTTGTGTAATGTTACACAGTGCAGTATGTAATTAAAGTGTTAACTTTGCTGTACTGACAAAGGCGCATTTTACGCTCATGTATATATATATACACACACACACACACACACACACACATTGTATGAATCACAGAGCATTATATACATATATAACTGTGTATGTATGCATATTCACCTATGCTGGAAGCCGCTGCACCCACTGTGTTCTTGGTCTGGCTATGGGCCTGGGTGGGGGTCATCTTGGTGGTGGTGGTTGTGGTGGTGGTGATGGTGTTGGTGTTGGTGGCTGTCATGGTGGTTGTGGCAGGCATGGTGGTTATGTTCATGGTGGAATTTGAAAGCAGGATTTGAAATAGGAAGCACTAGTTTGAATTCTCTGCACAGCTCCCTTTTCAAGAGGCTATGGACCTATTGCAGGATATATTATGCAGTGAATGATGATAATAAAGTGGACAATATTTTCCTGTGCATAATTCAGTCCTATGACCATCTATGTACATGCACATGAGCAGTGAAATATCCTTTGAGCTAAGCAGCATGTTGTTGAAGAGCCGTGAACTTACATACTTAGCAGCATTCACAACACCAGAAACACACTGAAAATGTGAACAATGGGAAAGGTGGTGTTATTAGTGCTAATGGAACTGCTTTTCAGAAATGTGATAAAATGTGTTTGGAGTTTCATTTAAAGAATTAATTATAATGAAGTCACAATTTTAGTGTAGAACTTCACTACAAAGTTTGCTATAATATATGAATGGACGTACTGATGGAAATGACGTTCATATATGTGACCTTAATTGGCACTTGCAAATCAAATACATCAGTGTAACAATAATACAAATGCTGAAGATTCATATGAGGTGGAATGATATATTTCTACTCCACTCACTTGACAAGCCGCAGCTGATCTCGCGGGATGTCCTTCAAGTCCTGTATAGTATATGTCCAGCCACCAAACTCATATGTGGGATTGAACTCAGTCATCATGCTGTCAGAGGGCTCCCTCAGTCTGTTTAGGGGCAATTCTGTTCCACGTATTCTTCGTTGCCTTACTGTGGCTGTGTTCTTGCACTGGTATCTGTTGTCTGCCCACAGAAAGTTGCATGGCACATGTAAACCACAGACAACCATAATGGTATGGAACAGTATTCTACTAAAGCTAATGTAGGTCAGGTTTTCAAATTCTAAGATATGATCACCTGATGTCACATTATCCCCTTCATTCTCACAACAAAATCCTGTATCTCATAAACAAAACCATCAAACCATTACCAATAAAAGTAAAGGAAAACTGAGAGATGCAAATCACTTGCAACACAATCATTATTATCATAAGGCAGTGAAAATGGACCATGAGGAGGCATTTTATAAGATTAATCTGTGATATGAATAGAAGTGGAGGTTGACAGAGAAAACACTATCGTGGTTCCAGAAGTACTGATGACAAAATTACAGATATTACTATTAATATACTTCACAGAACACAAAAAATAGCATCAGAAACAGCAAACAAGATAGGATGAGCTGTGAGAGGAAACCTCCAGGAATTAACAACTCAAAGGAAGAAGATATAGACATGAATTTTGTCATTATAAAAATGGGACTTACAATGGGAAGGTTAAGTCTCTCCCCATCCCTGGAAGTCCCAACTTTTTAATATAAATCCTGGTTTGCCCACTGTTCCACACATGGCAGAATATGTTTCAATTTTCTTTAGAAATCCAGGAGCTGAATCTAATAGTTACAACAAATTCAGGCCAACTGTCAACTTAAATAACTGACAAGACAACCAGTCAGTCAACCAACCAACCAACCAATCCATCACCTGACAATCTATCTTCACAGAACAGTCTTCCCATAGCTGTTGATAGCCATGTGTTTAAAAATTCCCTGCTGTGGAGGCAAAAGATTAAATACTCACTTGAGTCACAAAACCATACCAGTGGACCCTCTGTTCAGTCAGTTGGATCTGGTCCACAACATCACAACCTATTCCTTCAAGTCCACTTTTTATAATATCCACAATCCCAGTGCTCTGACCCATTGAGATAATTTATGTACAGAATTTTGTGCTTGCCCTTTTTGTTATGTGTTCTTTATAAGCAGGTCTGGATTATCTGGGTGGTGGTCAGGAGGCCAAGGGGGCCAAGAGTATCATGGCCTGAGCCATCTGAAATCAATATCACCTTTATGCAGGGTATTTATAATTATATAACTGAAACAAACCATGTGTCTAGGGTATGTAGTGTAAGTAGTGTGTGGGGTCATTGAACCCCCAAAAGACATTGGCCATTAACATGATTTAGTGACTTTTTGATTTAGTGACTTTTTGATTGAGCGACTTTTTGTTTGAGTGACTTTTTGTTT
>JGI20166J26741_11571585_pt1 | contig 11945 bp, 7 predicted proteins | sample TergutCu122P5_FD_26741 | JGI IMG/M metagenome (IMG submission 26741) | reverse complement strand
TAGATTCTGGAACTGTCGTACTTGCTGAGCGGAAAATCGGCTTTAGGCTGTAACGCTACGTTGCCGGTTGTAAATTCGTTATCGAGCTTTTGTTCCAATTCTTTAGACGACAAAGATCCTGAATAATACACAGTGGCACGTTTACTGCAAATCGTTTGAAAATCGGACAAAAACTTATCTGCCGGATATTTTTTTATTTCTGCCGGAGTGTGTTCGCGCAACGACCAGCTGTTTTGTCCGAAAATAGCATATTTGCGCAAAATATCCGACAGTTGCTGATTGTCTTTTTGACGGGCTTTATCGGCAATTTTTTTTGTATCAATGATAGATGCCACCGCTTTTGAATTATGAATGGCAGCGTGCATGAAGCGAAGAAGCAACGCATAGCTTTCATCAAAATTCCGGTCGAACCCGTCGAGAATGATGGAAAAATTGTCTTTGTGGCAATTGTAATGCAATGCCGTCCCCAATGCACGCAATTTTTCCTGAAACTGTTGATTGGATAGAGAATCGACGCCCAAAAAATCAAGATACACAGGGAGATTATTTGCCATGGGAAGTTGGTTGTATCCCATATCATATTTTATTTCAAGCCGGAACACATCATTGTATGGATTTGGTACGGTAATCAGCCGGTTTCCATTTTGCAGTTTAACAATGTTAACATCTTTCGTAAAATCAATGACGCGTGGTTGGAATGTAATTTTGTTCCCTGCAATCAACTCTTTAGCGTAATCGGACTCCGTAACATCCCGTTGCGGAATGATGGGAGCAAATTTCGGTTTGTCAATTCTGTCTTTCGGATAACTGCCGAATTTTTTTACAAATGTCAGCCTGTCGTTTCCCAGATATTTATTCACTACGCGGAGAAGTTCCGGCTTATCAATGGCATCTACTTTTTCATAATTATTCATAAAATCGCTCCACGAACCACCTCCCGTGTACACATCAATCATTGAAAAAGTACGCGTTTTTGCATTTTCCAGTTCAAGATTATGCTCGCGCAAATATTCCAGTTTGGCGCTTCGGAACTCGTCGTCGGTGAAATTGCCTGTTTTAATCTGTTCAATCGCATTGAGACACTTTTTTTCGGCTGCCTTGGCGCTGTAAAGAACAAGTTTCGGGATGCTTGCAATCGCCAGAATACCAGCTTCATTCAACTGAAAATGATATGCCACCGCCATCAGCAATTTACGATTTTTGGTAAGCTTGTCCAAACGTCCCGTACCGTTGCTGTTTGTAAGCAGTTTAAGAGCTATCTTCAGCGCTGCTTCGTCGCTGTTGTTTTTTGGAACCGTGCGCCACACATCAACAGTTCCTTTTACCATGGGAATGGGAACTTTAAGCGGCACCTTTTCATCTCCCTGAAACGGAGCCGGTTGTGGATGCACCTGACGGGGCGCTTCGCCGGCGGGGATACGTGAAAAATAGCGCTCAATCAGCGGTAAAATGTCGTCAGTATTGAAATCGCCCGACAAAATAAGCGCCATGTTGCCAGCAACGTAATAGTGCGAAAAGAAATGTTGCATCTCCGCCAAATCAGGATTTTTAAGATTTTCGGTGCTCCCGATGATCGGTTTGCCATACGGATGAGGTGAAAAAATACGGTCTAATCCACGTTCCATAGCGCCATACGTCGGATTGTCGCTATACATGTTTTTCTCCTCATACACTGTTTCCAGTTCGCTTTGAAAGAAACGAAAAACAGGGTGAATCAACCGTTCGCTGTTCAACTCCAGCCACGGTTTAATGTATTGGGGAGCAAAGGCATTGAAAAAAACGGTGTAGTCGTAAGAAGTAGCGGCATTGAGCTGGGAACCGCCAAATGTGTTGATCAGCGTGGAAAATTCGTTCGGGACGGCATATTGAGCAGCCAACACACTTAACTCATTTATATTCTTCTGAATTTCAAGCCTTTCGTTAGGGTCGGCAGTGCGCTTCAAACGTGAATACTGTTCCGATATGGAATCGAGAAATGGCTTCTCTTTGGCATAATCAACCGTTCCGATGCGGTCGGTGCCTTTGAACATGATATGCTCAAAATAGTGAGCAATTCCCGTATCGGGGCAATCTTTTGCGCCGGCTTTCACGGCAACGGCTCCGGTAATGACAGACGACGTGTGGTCTTCATTGAGCCACACCTCCAGTCCGTTAGAGAGCTTAATTGTTTTTACAGTCATAAAATTAGTGATAGAATAAAGGTGTGTAAGCGATATGGATGTGAGAATGAGTGTCAGTTTTAGTCGATTGGTTTTCATGTGGATACAATGAAATAAATAGTTTATAAACTGACCACAAAGATAGGTAAATGATTTTGAAAAAATTGTTTTGAGATAGCGAAAAGGGAAAAACTGTTTGGCATAAAAAGAGAGAATGCCCTTATGACAACGACATTCTCTCTTTATGACAACTAAAATCAAATTATTGACTTTATTTTTCCGACGCTGCCGGATTAATAGCTTTCCAGCCATAAGCAGCCAATGCGCCACCGATGAGAGGAGCAACAATGAATAACCACAGATTAGCAAGAGGCGCTCCACCCGCAAAAATAGCCGGACCAATGCTGCGTGCAGGATTTACGGAAGTTCCGGTGATAGGAATACAAACGATGTGTATTAAGACCAGCGTTAAACCGATGGCTAAACCGGCGAAACTGCCAGCGCCTTTTTTGGCATCCGTAGAACCAAGCACTACCAATACAAAAATAAAGGTAAATACCAATTCTGCAATAAAGGCTTGCCCCATTTGACCGTCTCCGAAATTATTGGCTCCGGTGGTGGTGGTAGTTGGCACAGTACCGCTTGTCGAAACAAGTGCATACAAAATAGCAGAGCCAATTATTGCCCCGACTATCTGAGCTACCATATACATTCCGGCATCTTTCCAGCTCATCCTGCCCGAAAGGGCTACCCCAAGCGTGATGGCAGGGTTAATGTGACATCCCGAAATATTCCCAATCGTATAAGCCATAGCCACAACGGATAATCCGAATGCAAATGCTACGCCCAAAGTACCAACGGCTGCAAAAGGTTGACCAACCCCTGCAAACACTGCGCTACCGCAACCTAACAGTACAAGTACCATTGTACCGATTAATTCTGCTAAATACTTCTTCATAATTAAAAAAATTTTTTTGGTGTGATTATGACCGATTTACCCTCCTTTTAAAGAGAAAACAGTCATAATCGGTTATTAAAATTCCTACTCGTTTGGCTTTTCGGATTCGCCCCGTTTTTTTGTATGGTATCTGGTTTCCATATAGTTATGTAATCGTTGAATAGACGCTACCCTGTTAACAAACCCGCTGTAAAGTTATAACTTTTTTTTTATATATGCACATTTCCGTTGAAAATTGTTATTTCTTCATTTTGTCCACCTGTTAATTTCATGTTTCAAAAAAAACGCACAAAAATTTTGTTTCTTCATAAATTCGCTATAACTTTGACAACGATTTCGTTTTGAGATGACCAATCAATATGAAAAACTGACAGAAAGCTTTGATAATAAGCTCAGTGCGTTGTTAAAATTGCATCGTGAAACTGTTGAACAAAATCAACAATTAGCCCATGATTTGCAACAGAAACAGGATGATTTAAGACAAGCGCATACGGTCATTTCCGAATTGCGTTCTGATTACGAGAATCTGAAATTGGCGCAAGCAATGGGCGGGAATGCAGAAAACCGCGAATTGGTGCACAAACGGATTACTCAGTTGGTGCGGGAAATTGACAAGTGTATTGATTTGCTGAACAGATAAAGCAAATGGACGACAATTTATTTACAATAAACGTAAATATAGCAGGTCAAAGTTTAGCATTAAGAATCCCGAGAGAGGATGAAAGTGTGTATCGCGATGCTGCCAAATTTCTGAAAGAGAAGTTTAATTCCTATCAACAGCGACATGCCAATTCAAGTTATGAAAAGTTGCTGGTAATGGTTGCCTACCATTTCGCAGTGATGAATGAGAAAAGACGGCATGAGGAAGATATTGCTCCTGTAGTGAAAAAAATGGAGGAGCTAAACGAGGAGTTAACACGTTATTTTGATGAAATAAATGCTTTATAATCAGTTTCAATACTCTAAATTCCCGCATTGCCGTAGGTGGTTTTGCCTATTGGACAATGCGTTTTTTTTATATTAATTTCTGAAAAAGGAAGACTGTTACTGCTGTATTGCATAACGTCCTTTTTTCTAACTAAAAACCAAACACATCAATGAGTTCATTATTAATAGATCTTTTTTTTGTTATCGGAACAGCCACTGTTACATGGCTGTTATTACAGTTTATACTGAACGGACGTTCTAAGAAAATTTTACGTGAGGCTGAAACTGAAGCCGAAGTGTTGAAAAAAAACAAACTGCTCGAAGCGAAAGAGCACTTTGTAAATATGAAGTCGGAATATGAAAAGGAGGTAGCTGCACGCAATGCCAAAATGCAACAGGCTGAGGCGCGTATTCAACAAAGCGAAGCGCGCATTCAGCAAAAAGAGACGTCGCTCAACCAGAGGCACGGAGAGTTGCAGCGCAAAAACAGCGAAACAGAAGCCATAAAAGAAAACCTCAATAATCAGTTGGAGTTAATTGAGCATCGCAAAAAGGAGTTAGACGCCTTGCACCGTAAAGAACTTGAACGTTACGAGACAATGTCGGGCATGTCGGCGCAGGAAGCTAAGGAAAAGCTGGTGGAATCATTGAAAGATGAGGCTAAGACGGCAGCCATGTCGTATGTAAACGAAATAATGGACGAAGCGAAAATGAATGCCAACAAAGAGGCAAAACGCATTATCATCCAGACTATTCAACGGGTTGCGACCGAAACGGCAATAGAAAATTCGATAACGGTATTTAATATTGAATCGGATGAAATAAAAGGGCGGATTATCGGGCGCGAAGGACGCAATATCCGCGCATTGGAAGCAGCTACAGGCGTTGAAATTATTGTTGACGACACCCCCGAAGCTATCGTACTGTCGGCTTTTGACCCTGTGCGCAGGGAAATCGCACGTCTGGCTTTGCATCAGCTGGTTGCCGATGGACGCATTCACCCTGCCCGTATCGAAGAAGTGGTAACAAAAGTGAAAAAACAGGTTGAAGAAGAGATCATTGAAACAGGAAAACGGACAACCATCGATTTGGGCGTCCACGGGCTACACCCTGAATTAATCCGTATGGTGGGCAAAATGAAATACCGTTCGTCTTACGGACAGAATTTATTGCAACATGCCCGCGAAACAGCAAATTTATGCGCCATAATGGCATCGGAACTCGGTCTGAACCCTAAAAAAGCAAAACGTGCCGGATTGCTGCACGACATCGGCAAAGTCCCTGATGATGAACCCGAAATGCCGCACGCATTGTTTGGAATGAAGCTCGCAGAACAATACAAGGAAAAACCGGATATTTGCAATGCCATTGGCGCTCATCATGAAGAGGTGGAAATGAACACGCTGCTTTCGCCCATCGTTCAGGTGTGCGACGCTATCTCAGGCGCACGTCCGGGAGCGCGGCGCGAAATTGTGGAAGCGTACCTCAAACGATTAAATGATCTGGAAAATCTGGCGCTCTCCTACCCTGGCGTACAAAAAACGTATGCCATTCAGGCAGGACGGGAATTGCGTGTTATTGTTGGCGCCGACAAAGTAGATGACGCTGCGGTAGAGACGCTTTCGGCTGACATTGCCAAACGCATTCAGGACGAAATGACCTATCCGGGGCAGGTGAAAATTACGGTGATTCGCGAAACACGCGCCGTGAATTATGCAAAATAAAGAAAAAACTAAAGCCAACCAGCCTCCCCCGACCACTCCGAAGGGAAAAAAATCTGCAGCGGCACGGTATTTGCAAAGAGAATGAAAGATATGGCAAAATATGGAATTGAAAAGTCAAAATAGCATCATCACGTTGGAGAGGGCAATGGGCGTCATGTCAGCTAATTTAGAAAATCAGGACTCGCCGCGTGTTGGTATATTTTGGTATGACAGTAGAAATGACGATTTGTTTGGCGTAGTATCTTCCCAAGTTTCGGAAGCACGGGTAAGCGATGGACTTGCAACTGTAAATACCTTGCATAAAGATTATTGGAAGAAACAATACAACAAATTGAAATTTAAAAATGAAGGAAAAGAAGTGTATCCTTTTGTGGAGGGCTATCAGGATACGCCGAGAGGCAGAGTATTTTATGACGTAAAAAAACAGCTATTCGTGATTAAAGTCGGATCATGGATATACAATTTTCCTGCTGCTAAATCGTTGATTATAGAAGAATTTAATTTGAACGGACAAAAATACGCGTTTGAAATAGATCAACATTGGGAAGTCGGCTATGGATGGGAAGGATGGTAAATAATGAATTTAGAATTTAGAAAAAATCGTTTTTTATGTTTCTCTTTTTGTCACAGTCTCATATTTTATTAATTGTACTTTTGATATTGGTTGTTTTTTGTATACCATTATTTTCATTATTGAATTTCTAAATCGTCATTAAAGTGGCTACAAAATCGTTAACTATAGAAGGTTATCATTTGAAAAGACAAAAATATGTATTTGAATATAAAATATAAAAACTATGAATTAGCTATAAATTGTCAATTATCCATTGTCAATTAAAAAATCGGGGTCGCTTGGTTTTGACAGCGGGTAGAAGAGGTATGTAAGCATGTCGAGCGCTGGGATGTCGGCTCGTAAATCACGATACTCAACACAATAACTGGCGAAAATAATTACGCTCTTGCTGCGTGATCGAAGTATAGTAGATCGTTCGCTTAATCCCTGCCAAGCGGCGGGGACAAGACATCTCCCAAATGCCGTCGTTCCGAGGCTCTTTGATAAGGAGGTGCAGCAAAATCGGAAATAGTCGGATGCAGCCTCGTGCATCAGGCGAAAATTCAGAGGATAAGGCGCTGATTGGTAGCTTCGGTCTTGTCGGCACACGAAAAATTAAGCGAAGATAAACATGTAGAAAGCATATTGCTTCCTCGTTTGGACGCGGGTTCGACTCCCGCCGGCTCCACAAAAAATAATACACTTAAAATCAATCGATTGAAAAACATTAAATGTCTGAAAAAGACGTTTAGAATTTGGTAGTAGTCTCAAAAATGCGTAACTTAGTGCGGTTTTTTGCAGCAGTGGATTAAAAATTTTATTTGATATAGATAAATGATTGAACAAGACAGAATTATAAAGATAAATATTGAGGAGGAAATGAAGTCATCGTACATTGATTATTCGATGTCGGTGATTGTTTCGCGTGCTTTACCCGACGTGAGGGATGGATTTAAACCCGTTCATCGCCGTATTTTATATGCGATGAATGAATTGGGGCTTGACTGGAATAAACCGTATAAAAAATCAGCGAGAATCGTGGGCGAAGTGTTGGGAAAATACCACCCGCACGGCGATTCGGCGGTCTATCTGGCAATGGTGCGACTGGCTCAGCCGTGGTCGTTACGCTATCCGCTGGTTGACGGGCAGGGAAACTTCGGGTCGGTGGACGGCGATAATCCTGCTGCGCAACGTTATACCGAAGCACGCCTCCAGCGTATTTCACATGAATTATTGGCGGATATTGAAAAAAATACGGTCGATTTTCAACCGAATTTCGACGATTCTCTACAGGAACCTTCCGTGTTGCCTACGCGCATTCCCAATCTTTTGGTTAATGGCGCTTCGGGTATTGCCGTGGGAATGGCTACCAACATGCCACCGCACAATTTGACAGAGATCATCAATGCCACTATTGCTTATATACATAATAATGATATCACGGTTGACGAACTGATAAAGCATGTAAAAGCGCCCGATTTCCCGACCGGCGGCATTATATATGGATATGCCGGCGTTCGTGAAGCGTTTGAAACAGGGCGCGGACGCATTGTCCTACGCGCAAAAGTAGAAATTGAGACCGAAAGTAACGGACGTGAAAAAATTGTCGCTACGGAAATACCCTACATGGTTAATAAGGCTGAACTCATTAAAGCAATTGCCGACCTTGTTGAAGAGAAAAAAATAGAGGGCATTTCTAACGTGAATGACGAGAGCGACCGTCAAGGAATGCGCATTGTGGTAGATGTGAAACGGGATGCAAATTCAAACGTTGTCTTGAATAAACTGTTCAAATACACGGCAATGCAATCATCGTTCAGCGTCAACAACATTGCGCTGGTTAAAGGACGCCCGCGCACATTGAACCTGAGGGAGTTAATATCTCTCTTTGTTGATCACCGGCACGATGTAGTGGTTCGCCGTACGCAATTTGAACTGGAAGAAGCCGAGAAACGGGCGCACATTCTGGAGGGATTAATCATTGCCAGCGACCATATCGACGAAGTAATCGCCATTATCAGAGCTTCCAAAACGCCTGACGAAGCGCGTACCCGTTTGATGGAACGTTTTCAGTTGACGGACATTCAATCGCGCGCCATCGTTGAAATGAGACTTCGCCAGTTGACCGGATTGGAACAGGATAAACTTCATGCTGAATATGAAGAGGTTAAAAAACTCATTGCCGACTTGAAAGATATTCTGGCAGATCGCGAGCGTAGAATGCAAATAATTGAAAATGAATTAGTTGAAATAAGAGACAAATACGGGGACAAACGCCGGACGGAAATTGTGTATTCATCCGAAGAGTTCAATCCTGAAGATTTCTATTCGGACGATGAAATGATCATTACCATATCGTATCTCGGCTACATCAAACGCACTCCTTTGAGCGAATTTAAGGCACAAAACAGAGGCGGAGTTGGCTCGAAGGGTAGCGACTCGCGTAACGAAGATTTTATTGAATACATCTATCCCGCATCCATGCACAATTACATGCTGTTCTTCACTCAAAAGGGAAAGTGCTACTGGCTGAAGGTGTATGATATTCCCGAAGGAGCGAAAAATTCGAAAGGACGCGCTATTCAAAATCTTCTCAATATTGATCCTGACGATAAGGTCAATGCCTTTATCCGTGTAAAACAGTTGGATGACCCTGAGTTCAACAAAAATCATGTTCTGCTTTTTGCCACCAAACAGGGCGTTATCAAAAAGACAAGCCTTGAGGCGTATTCCCGTCCGCGTTCTAACGGCGTGAATGCCATCACTATCCGTGAAGACGATCAGGTTATCCAGGTACGCATGTCCAACGGGAAGAGCGAAATAATTATGGCAAACAAAAATGGACGCGCTATTCGTTTCAACGAATCTAAAGTGCGTGAAATGGGACGCACGGCAACCGGAGTGCGGGGTATGACACTCGATGGCGCTGATGATGAAGTGGTTGGAATGATTAGCATTTCCAATGCCGAACAGGAAAGTGTGTTGGTCGTATCTGAGCAGGGTTACGGAAAACGCTCATTGATTGATGATTACCGCATTACCAATCGTGGTGGAAAAGGTGTTAAAACACTCAATATCACGGAAAAAACAGGAAAATTAGTTACCATAAAGAGCGTTACCGACAAGAATGATTTAATGATTATTAATAAATCAGGGATTACCATTCGTATGAAAGTGGCGGATCTCCGCGTTCAGGGACGCGCCACGCAAGGCGTCAGACTGATTAACTTAGAGAAACGAAATGACGAAATCGCCTCTGTATGCAAGGTTCAATCAGAATCGGAAGAAGATGTTATCGTTGAAGATGTAACTATGGAAACCAATTCATCGACCGATGAGTCGAACAACCAATAATTCAAAAAATAATAATCTACAAAACAATTTGTTATGAAAAAACTATTTTTATCCGTAATGTTAATAGCCGGTTTTATGAGCGCATCGTATGCTCAAAAAGCCAACGTATCAAAGGCAAAAAGTCTGATAAATTCAGACAAGCCCGATTTTAAAACGGCTGAAGACGCTATTAAAGCTGCACTGGCTGACCCTACTACAAAAAATGATGCGGAAACATGGTTTGTAGCAGGCTCTGTATTTGACCAAAAAAGCATGCAGGAGTACAAGAACGAAATTGTGAAGAAACCATTTGATAAAGAAGTTCTTGGTTCGAGTATTCTTACTGCCTACGGTTACTTTACGAAAGCGTATGACTTGGATCAGTTACCTAACGAAAAAGGAAAAATAAAACCCAAGTTTACCAAAGAGATTAAAGATAACTTGCAAAATTATTTTAATGTACGCCAGCTAATTGCCTACGGAAACGATCTGTTTACCGCAAAAGACTATGCCGGCGCTACGAAAGCATGGGACGCCTATCTCTCTATTCCCGATTTGAAAATGTTTGCTCCGGGAGAACTTAAAAAAGACACTACCTATTATTTGGTAAAATATTACAACGCTGTTGCCGCCTCTTATGCCGGCGATACTCTGGGTGCAATCTCCCGTCTTGAAGACTTGAGAAAAACCGACTTCGCCAATGCCGATACATACGAGTTTTTAGCTCAACAATATATTTGGAAGAAAGATACGGTGAAGTATTTGGAAGTATCAAAAGCAGGCGCTGAAAAATTTCCTAAAAATCCGGCTTTTGTCGGAAACCTGATCAATTATTACTATTTTACAGGCAAAAATAAAGAAGCGCTTGCATATTTGGATCAAGCTATTGATAAAGATCCTGCTGAACCTCAATATTATCGCATGAAAGGACAAATTCTCGGCGATGATAAAGATATAAATGGAGCAAAAGCCGCTTACGAAAAAGCGTTGGAACTGAAACCGGATGATAAGGATACCGTATTTGGAATGGGACGTTTGTATTACAACAAAGCCAACGAATTATGGACAGAAGCGGGAAATATGACAGCGCAAGATCCGGCAACAACAACTGCAAGGACAAATAAAGAAGCAGAAGCTACCGATTTATTCAAGAAGGCATTGCCTTATATCCAGAAAGCTCACCAGATGGATCCTCAAAACCAGCAAATAAAAGGAGCATTAGGCAGCCTTTATTATAAGTTCAAAATGAATGCAGAATATGAGGCGCTGCAGAATGAACAATAATTGTTTTTTGAAATGATTTGAAAGCCGGTTTTACAAAAAGCCGGCTTTTTTTAATCCATTTACAGGATTATATTCATTGTATCTTTAGCAATCATAAACTCTTCATCGGTAGGAACAACGATGACTTTTATGCGTGAATCGGGAGCGCTTATCACTTTTTCCTCACCGTGAACAGTTCTATTCAGTTCAAAGTCAATGTGAATACCGACATACTCCATGTTTTCGCACACTTGTTGACGGATACGGTCGTTGTTCTCCCCCACTCCACCGGTGAAAACAATGGCATCAACACCGTTCAGCACTGCGATATATGCCCCGATATATTTTTTGATGCGGTATTGATACATCTTCAAAGCCAGTTGGGCATGTTCATTACCCTCGTCGGCAGCCTGTTGCACATCCCTCATATCGGACGACACACCCGAAATGCCCAGTACGCCGCTATGTTTATTAAATAATGTCGAAGCGGAATCCGTTCCCAGCATCTCTTTGTCCATCAAGAACGTAACTACGCCCAGATCAATATCGCCCGAACGTGTTCCCATCAACAGACCTTCTACCGGCGTAAATCCCATGGAAGTATCTATTGATTGACCGTTCTTTATGGCAGCTATCGATCCTCCGTTTCCGATATGACAAGTCAGCAGTTTGGAATTATTGACGTCAATATGCAACAGTTCACAGGCGCGGTGCAACACATAACGATGACTCGTCCCGTGAAAACCGTAACGGCGAATCCCGTATTTTGTATAAAGCGAATAGGGAATCCCGTACATGTAGGCATGTGGAGGCATTGTCTGGTGAAAAGCGGTATCGAATACGACAACCTGTTTTACGTTGGGCAGCAACTCTCTGATGGCATTGATACCGGCTAAATTGGGCGGATTGTGCAAAGGAGCAATCTCTATGCACTCCTCGATGTTATGGATAACTTCGTCGTCGAGCAGCATGCTCTTATTAAACTTTTCTCCGCCATGCACAATGCGATGCCCCACCGCATCTATCTC
>JGI20166J26741_11571474_pt1 | contig 11945 bp, 8 predicted proteins | sample TergutCu122P5_FD_26741 | JGI IMG/M metagenome (IMG submission 26741) | reverse complement strand
TCGAATCTCGGTCGGATACAGACTACCCTGACTCAGGATTTTCGTGCTGTTCCTCAGTCTTCACAGGCACGTCAGAATAATGCCTTCATTTAGGCCATGACTGCTTTTCCCTCCACATCCATTCCAATTTATTATTATTATTATTATTATCATCATCATTATCATCTAATCGTCCATCGTTGTAGGACATTCTTTAGTTTTTCATAGGGTCATAAATTAAACTACGAGTAGGCATTATCAGCAAAGATATATTTATACTTACAAAAAATTCACAACGTACATGAAATCTGACAAACAGCAGTGTACGGAGGAGGCACTTCCTCATGAAATAAGGTTTTGACCAGCGGAGTTGGTGACGCGAGAGTCTCTGAAGATGACTTTAGGAAATCAAGCATTGACGTCTGGCGAGCCACAGAATCCGTCCTCTCCTTCAGAATCTCCTCACAGCAAGCAAGAATCTTCATTATTCCTTGTCTAGTTGCTGCTACTCGCTGCTCATTCCAATCAGTGTCTTCCAACACTCTGATGCCAGCTTCAACAAGTTCATACCCCTCAGTGAACTTTGACACTCTCATGGTCTTCTCCTCAGGTCCCTCAGCTTTGACAAGGGTGCTTTGCTTCCGAACTTCAACCAGATGGTCCAGCATTATCACCTATCCTGGGAGTCCAGCAACCCGAAGACATCTTCATCTTGCGTATTAATTTGCGCGCTTGCTTTAATATACTGCCTCTTGGGCAAAAAATGTAAGTGCGAAAAAATGTAAGTTGGGGGATGACTGTGGGAATCTAAGTGTATAAAACAGCATGTATGATTACAGTGGAATTTACGTTGTTCTTATGCATTCCATGCTTTTATCAGTAGACTACACCCCAGAAAGGGGAACTGGGGCACTGTAGCCGGCATAGTAACTAGGCTGCAGGATGGGTGATCCGGGGTTTGAAACTCGGTGAGGGCCAGAGATTTTTCACTCCCCCAAATTGTTCACACCAGCTCTGTTGTCCTATTCAGTGGGTACCAAGGTTCTTACCCGTGGGGTAAAGGGGCCAAGGTTGAAGCTAGCCACTTACCTCCATCTTGTGCCAAGGTTAAGAATGGCTGGAGCTATATTCTACTCCCGCTATATGTTCTCATCTGTGTGGACAGGGATAACTTTACCTTTTATATTTTGCCAGGCTATGTACATTATGATAACATGACTCTGTGTTGTATTTTATTACACAATATTTTCTGTCCACCTAAGGAATCATTGAAATCACTGTTATCTCCGGAGTACTGCTTGCTACAGTCATGAATTGACATCTTTCACTTGCCAAACATTCATTCGGAAGCAGTGGCTTAGTACAGACCAACAGTGTGTACATGTTACACCTTGGGACAATGTAGACACAAGTGACCTCTGATTCTTGTGAAATAAACTGACTCTGATATTCATGAGCTAAAGGTAAAGCATTCCCTCTCCAGGCCTGGATAGGCCTTTGGTTCCAGGATGTTGAGGCTCCCAAGATTTCATGACAATTGGCACATGAAGGTGGTAGGGTTGTCAGCTCTACACACCGGCTGCCTTTACCACCCAGGAAATATTCCTGGTACTTATTTCTGCTAGAGGCTGAGTTGACATCAGGGCCACAGTGCGGCCAGAAGAGTTATGTCAATATAAAATTCCAGTGATACCACTGGGAATCGAATGTGCGACCTTTCGGCTTGTAGTGCAGTGTGATTTACACCAGAACATGACTAATTTTGGACAGCTGACCATACATTGTGGAAAATCTTAGTTCTGGAAACAACATCATATCACTTGTTCAACATAACTATATATTCCTAGATACACGTTTTGGATTAAATAATCCATCATTAGGCTAAACACAACTGTGTTAGACTGATGATGTGATGCTATTTTCCATTGTTTCAAGGACACAACAGGATGAATTATATAAAATTTGGCAGGAATTCTTAGGGATGAGGGAAAATGATGTTTTTTTTTTCAGTCATCCTATCAAACATAGGGTTCCACACCACACGTTTGCTAGGCATATGGTTTTCTTTAGCAACAGCAGAAACTGTTGAAGTAGGTGGAGAATCAGATCTACCCGCTTATATAATACATGGGTTCTTCACGTTGTTAAAAGTCAATTTAACAAAGTTTGTCAGGCATGAATGGTTAGCCACAATGAATCACTTGGGTATTTATCAGCACTATTTTGCAATGACCTACCCTAAATTACAAGTCTGCTTGTGTTGTTAACAAAGGAAATTCATTAAAAACCTCTTGTAAGAACAGACACTATATTTACGTATATGACCATTCTGATTACAAAATTTATATCCTGTACATAAAATTGGGCAGTCTAACACCAATCAACAGCAAGGTTGTCCAGTGTTCTAGTAATGCAGCACACTTCCCATCACTGAGTTCGCACCAAAATCTCTTTTCTTGCTCTCCTAATAATTTTCTTGTATTTATCACTTCCTTTCATCATAGTTTTTGACTTCAATTTACATATCAATTCATTTAAAACTTTGTAGAGCATATGCCACTGCAGTTTGTCCAGTTCACTTGTAAGTGATTCTCTGCTTCCTTCCTCACGTAGCTTGCGTTCTTTGTAGAGAAACTTCATCAGATCACGTGTTGTTTTAATGTGCTTTATCCGCTGAATACACAACAGCCCAGAATGGTTCAAAGTACTTCTCTGTTTCTTCTTCAGTTTTTCTAGCTTCTGACAGACTGGTGCAGTGGATAACGATGAAGGGGGCAAAATGAAAGAAGACACTGGTTCTGCAAACAAAACTGAGATTTATGAAAATCACTGTGTTTAAACATATCCATAATTTTGGCAATCATTACAGCTGACATCCTCAGAGCATCCAGCATCATCTGCTTATGGTTTTCATTACATGATTATTTAAGTAACTGGCCTCAACCAACAGTAAACTGCTGGCTACAAGTTTCTCTTCCAACACATATAAAAAATTAAAGGCACTTCCAAGAGCAATGTTCCACTAAAAAGCAGAAAATATGAATTTTAAATAGCATGAAGGCAAAGCCAATGATGTATGTGGACTTGTTTAATACTTCTCTGAGTGTGTGCAAGAGTCAGATAGTCAAACAGTGCATTAAATCATTATTACAAAATTAAAACTTATATCTTAAACACTCCCAGTATTCATATGCTAGGGGGAAATTCACATATACAGGTATAGAATCTTTTATCTGGCATCCCAGTATCTGGAATACCCTGAAAACTCTGTTCCAGAACAAATAAATTTAAAATAAGTAGAAAGTAATTCCACAGTTGGCAATTTGTTTTGCTTTATTTCTAATGAAATTTCCTCAGACAGTACCTTGTAATTGGTGTTAACCAACCCAACATTCCTATGTTTTGAAAGCAGAGTTTTTTGTTGTTGTAATTTTTAAATGTGTTTTAGTACACTTCAGGCACCCTACCCAACTTATGGAAAAACCCCTTATCCTGAGAATCTGGATAAAAGCTCTCATATCTGTCCTGGGTCAATACTCAGTAGAAACTAACCTCTGGCAAACAATTAGTCTGCATCCTGAATGCCCACGAGGCACTTCTCAAACAGCTGGAAAGGGCCAGCCATGTTACTACCACAATACTAGTGAACATACACGTCGTGAGTGATATTCATAAGCCATTAGCAAAACAATATACCATTTTTACCTAAATATAAGATGAGAATTTTTTTCTAATTAATCACCTGAAAAATAGGTGGTTGCTTCACAATTAATGCACAAAGATGAACAAGTTCTGTATAGGTACTTTCCTTAAAACTGAAGATCGAGGAGCAGGGTCATCTTGTATGCACAATCATCTTATATTCAGGTAAACCACGTATAATGAGTTATTTTATCCATTGTTATTTATGACAAACATTACAAATAAGACAGGAATGAAACCCAATTACTTAATCCACAGTCAGGCACTTCACTAGCTAATGTATCATAGCTCAACCTACAACAGACATCTGCCATCAATGATAGCAGCTACAGTGTTCACCATATTAGATGCTTTTAAATATATTACACAACTGACCCCTGAAAATCAAGATTATGCATTAGACATCAGCCACGAGAACCTTCACATCAACACATTCAAAATATTTATCATCCAAAAAAGAGTTCTCTTTCAAATTCATTTCATTTTAAGTGTAGACAAAGTGGCAGTGGGGTTGCTTCTTTACGGTCAGACATTAATTAAACCCCACTGCCTTTGTTAATTTGTTCATTGAATAAAATTTTATTAATTGCGTTACCAATTTAAGGTAATCAAATGAGGGAAGCAACTGGCAAGAGGTCATAACAGAGCTGGGACAGTTGAAAAATTCATTGAAATTGCCATCATAAAATCCAAAGGGAAGAGACCACACTGGAGACCTAAGTACAGATGAAAGAATATTAAGGTTTATCTTACAGAAAAGTGGGAGGTAAGTGTGGACTGGAGTCAACTGGCTCAGAACAGGGTCTAGTAGCAGGCTCCTGTGAATACAGCGATGAATCTTGAAAGTTGAAGGAACAGGAAAGTAACTTGTCACAGAGGAAGCAAAAGGTGGGCACTAACATATGACACAGCGAGCCCTACACATTAATAAATAATGCATGTGTTTCAATTACAGAAACAAACACTCACCTCCAACATCCTCAATCAGTGAAATAAAATTTGCCTTTGCTGGGAAAATATCAGTTCTTTGATTGCTGTTAACCCCTTTATCACTTTGTTCAGAACGTTCTGTCTGTTCACTCAATGCCTTTCCTAGTTCATTCTCTTTAGTAGAAACTTTAACAGCAGTAATTTCAGGGGATACCACAGTCCCATTTGACTCCAATGCACCTACTTCATTGTCCAAATCTGACTCCACTACTTCTTCATGCTCAAAATTACCATGTTCAATAAGGTCAAATATCCTATGTTGCTTCTTGCTTCCACTATCTGACCTATTAAGACAGAAAAATTATATTGGTAGCTGTAACTGTTCGGTTCATCAACAAAGAGGCATATTTTGTGGCAGCAGAATCCAAAGATTCAGCACTGCTACAGTTATGATTCAAAACCAGTGCTCTTCAATTTCAACTTCCATGATCCAGTTCCTGTAATTCCTTTTATAGAACTAACATTCCAGGTACTAATTTCTGGCCCTTGCAGTGTCACCTGTCCCATTACTCCTTCATTCATCATAACACAACCACTGTCAACAAAGGGACAAACCTAAACAAGATGGATACTTCTGACATAGATGTTTTTGTGCATCTGAATATACAAATCATCATTGTACACACGAACATGTGTAACCTGTGTCCAAGTTTTAAATATTTTAATATGTGTTGTATTCAACATATGTAACTTAGCACTATAACTGTACATCTGTAACATAATTAGCCACTACTCTTTCCTTTGCTAACCACCTGCCTTCAGATGGCTAATGTAGACCGAAACACATACACGGAGCATCATATATTTATAAAACTACTGTCTTTTTATTGTTGAGCAGTTGTTGGAATAATTATTGTGAAATGTGATATATACTATGTCAAACCATGGGCTGGACAAATTTTCCAAAAAAAGTATGTGCCAGCTCTAAATTTTTGGCACCAGAAAGGTGACATGAAGCTGAGAATTGTGAACCCACAATTCTGGAGTGAGCAATAAGACAGTCATCTGATACCTTATGCTTGGTGCATAGAAAATGATACATATTTTTGTATGTACAGAAAAAAAAACTGCAACAATTATGACAAAAATATTAGGTGCCACTGTGCAAAATTTAGTCTCTTGAGTAAACAACTGCCTGGGATTTGTGCATCCCTGATGTGACCAGTTTTGAACACAAGGCCAGTGCATGACTCCCACAGGGTAGAGCCAGTCCCAGGAAAAGTTCATAACATGTGACAATACATGTCTGCATAAACATTTGCATAATAAGGACCAACAAGATGCACCTTTTTTTTTCCTCTTTAATTTATTTCAATAATCATTCTCTACATGTTTCCACTAGATTAACTATTCATCATCAGTGAGTAGTTTACTGTATACACAGCATATGGTATTTATTATGCTGACTAGTCGCTAGCACGTGCTAGTGACTAGTCAGCATAGATGCATCTTGTTGGTCCTTATTATGTAAATATATCATGATGCATGGTCCACAGAATGTGAAATTCTGCATAAACAATATCTTAAATCAACATAACCAAGGTAGTTTTGTAGCTTACCTCCCTATTTTCAGAGGATCTTTCAACCATGAAGCATCAAGCCAAACTCTCAGGTCTGCAGGGAAATGGTAATCAGCAGGAAGCCAACATATACCAACAGGTTCCAGAACACCAAGATAAGACTTCAGTTTCCTGTACCATTCACATGCACACAGGACTAGGTACTTTGAAATGGACCTGCAAACAGTAATAAACTAATCAGGTTATGATTCACACGTTGTTTATTCTTTTATGACATTGAAAGAAAAAACAAGGTAGAGGTCAAGTTACAGTTGTCCCTACACAGACCTGGACAGGCCCTTAGGGTTCGATATGATTGAGGCTCCCAGAATTACTAGACAATTGGCACATGAAGGTGAAACAACAAGGTTCGCTTGGAAAAGCATGGAAGGTGACCATGGCCTATTTTAGATCAATATTTCAAACTGCAGAACCAATGAATGTCACGAGACCATTAGACACATTGTCAGCACCCAGAAATGTAAAAGAAAGTAAGGTTCTGTAGTATAAAACATATTACTATCCTGTCCTTGGTATATTCAACAAAAATATGAATACAGACTACACAAGAGCACAGAATTTAAGACAAATCTAGCAAGACAAAATATCTGACACCAGGAAGTTACAGAAGATGTGGACACAAACACTTAAAGAAAAGGTAATGAATCAAAGACTACACTGGTGTAGACGTATATATGAAGAGTAGGATTCCTTTCCAATTATCAAGACTAAATTTAACAGTAAATAAATACCTCATTGGCAGACCAAGAACAAAGTGGAAAAACGAAGAGAGAAATGGTATAAATATGATGGCAGGAAAATGTTGTTTTTGACGTGACATATGAACATAAGTCAGAAGCCAAATAAGATTTCTCGAAATCCAGTGAGTTAGCATTGTTTGTGAACAGTATAATAACATTTTGGAATTTTAAAATTTTATTCAATAAAGAAATGATGCATATACGGTTATAAACAGACTGGCACAGCTAAATTTTGGGACTGATGCCCATGGCTTTTGTGCCATTTGTAAATGGAGAGTACACAATTTTAAGATGTAATTAAGGACAGAGATGCAGTATATATCAAAATTATACACCTAATCCTACCAAGAAGTTAAGTGTCTTGAGGGGAAAAAAACCCAATGAAGATTAAAGTCTGGTACAATATGACACTATGTTGATTGGTGAAGAGTTACTGATGTCTCGGAGGGGCCCACGACTTTTAAGATAGCCACGAAGCTCCTCTGACAATTTGGTAATTAATAAATGGCAATGAATGTGATGTCATATTCCAGAAGATCCTGATCTTCATGAACAAAAGTGTGAAAATCTCAAACCACACAAAACACCCATGTTTCAATAACTGTCAGAAGGAAGTTATTAATTATGAGATTTTAGGTTTTTTACAACAGTGTTGATGAGAATTCAGGTCTTCTGGGATGTGGTGCTGTGTTGTTGGGTGAATGGCTCCCACTGTTTCACAGGAATGTAGTGCCATGCAACAACAAGGTGTCAAATCCCAGAAGACCTGAATCCAAAATTGTTAACTGTTTCATAGACTGCACGCAAGATCCAAGATACACAATACCTGTGAAGAGCTTACACAAAATCTGTTATCATATTATTCCCACAACAAATGAAAGTTCTCAGTCTAACTGAGGTTGAGACATCATTTACTTCTCTGACTGAGATACCAGTTATCAACTATATACATTGTTTTGAAAACCGCTGAAGTTGCCAACACAGCCTTGAGTGTCATGGTGACAGCCGATACAATACATCAACACCAAAATAAATACGTTCATTTTTTTAAAAGTTAGACACCCCATTGTGCTTTTGTATGGTTTATACTTTTTACTTAAGTTCAAGTATGTGCCTGAATGACAGGACACAAGACTCACCATATCCTACTGACAATTCCAAGCGATATCAAACCAATGTCCCACATATGACCCAAATGCAGCCTACACTTCATGTAGAATGCTGCATTCTGGCATGACTGCATCACCTGACAGAAAAGACGAGCAAACCCCTGTGTCCGCACAAGCACCCACTCCAACATCTGTCTGGATGGTGCACACATTGTTTGATACCCATTATCAGAAGGTGATGGTTTAATTGTGTCAAAAACTGCAGCCAGGTCCATAGACAGGTAGCAGAGAAGACCATGATTCACCTAACAGTAGGAATTGTACAATTATACACTTTCACATGAACTGGGAATTATATAAAGTCATATGTCAAACCAGGGTCAAACACAAAACTAATCTGCTATCTACAAAGAAATGTTAACCTAGAATGATTCATCTTGGTTGAATCAAGACTGTACAACTCGTGTGTGACTTTAGACTGTTTTAACCTTTACAGTCACTCACTTATATGTGGTAAAATGTTAATTAATTAAATCTAAATGGCATAACAAAGATTAATGTCAATTAGCAGTCAAATCATACGCAGCTGAATGAGGTAAAAGAATAGCCGTGTTTACTGATGTGTACAGGACAGCAGCAACATGGACACTGTGTTGTAAATTTCTTTTGCTCAATTTTATTTAATGATTATGTGATCTGTCATGTACATACAATCCACGTATAGTTTATTCTTATACTGTACAAATGAAATATATGTTGAGTATGCTTCAAATTCACTATGACTACAGACAACTGAAACTAAGCAATGCAACTTATTCAAACATAATGGGAGCAAAAGACAGTTAAGTCTAAGTACTACATTATAAAGTTACAACAAACTGTGTACCCAACAATAAGGTCAGAACTCAAAGCACACTGAAGAGACATTAAGCCAACCTGCCTTAGGCTGGCTCAAGGTCTGTTATGATGTGGATAAACAGGAATGTCAGAAGCGGACAAACACCTTTCTCTTCCTTCCTTTTATGGCTGTCGGCTGGCAATTAGTTACTTCTGGGTGGTGAAAGGCGGCGGTGACAGCTATCCAAGGTTTCCTTCTGAGTTTGAGGGTCATGGTCTGTCACTCTGTTTTTGGATTTTTCTACGAGAATTCATCTTTGGTTCAGTTGGCTGGCTGGTGGGGAAGACTGCAGCCTTGAGAACCCGTGGAGCTACGCAAAAGCCCGGGTATGTAAACAAGCTAAAACTGGTTTGGTTTGGGAATTTTAAAATTCCGTTTTGGATTTTGTGCTCTGGCATACTGTGCGCCTGTCTAGCAGGTGTTTTTCTGATACATCGATAAGCCAATGTGGAGATCAGAGGACAGGGAGAGGCTGTCTGCTTCCCATATTTAGGTTTTTGTTTGCTAATTTATGTTGAGTCAGGTTATATGTTTCTGTTTTGTTAAGAGCTCTTGATGTAAATAGCTGATGATTGTAATGATTAAATTATTGCAGTTAAGCACTGGCATTGTGCTTGTCATAGTTCACAATTACTTTTGATTGTAATATTTTGTTATTCCCGTTAAGCATTGGTATTGTGCTTGTTATTGTTTACAACTGTTTTCTCTGTTTTTTGTTGTTATTTGCACATTGTGTTTTTATCAATATACACACAGTAATATGAATTTATGTCTGTTGTAATAACTTGTACGCCCACTGTTCCCCACAAGAACCTAGGGTACGGGGCTCAGCGGCCCACACATTCGATGGCAATTTAAGGGTGTGAGCCCCTGGTTTTTGATCTAGTGCTTTCCCTTAATTGGGTACAACCCTGAGAGCTCAACATCTTGCCATTACTTATCAAAATACCAAAGAATTTGAATAAATTTATATGTGTGTGACCTACATCAACTTCACATGTGAGAAACAAGACTGAGTAGATAGCATGCAAGAGTACAGTGTATCAACCTTTGCCATAAACTTAAATCCCTTATCACAGCGCAGTTTTGATTTCATCCGGTACAACAGCCTAGACAAAGTTGCAGCTTCTACATGGAGAGCCTCCTGCTTTTTCAAAATTGAGATGGCATCCAAACATACTGATGTAAACTCATCAGCATCTGTAAATATTTCAACAGTTTTGTTAATTTTTGCACATACTCTGTTCTAAAAATCAAACTGATAAATTCTGCATATCCCACTTTCATCCAAAACTTGTTCCAAGTATGAAATAAAACATTTTGACCTCTAGTTTGTCTAGTATACTTTGGAAAACACTAAAACAACACTGAAAATTTCTTTATTCACAATGAATTTAATATTCAATGTGATTCAGGCTAATTGACAAACTTCCAATAATTAAATTATGTTTCTTTAACTTTTACTTTGTGTGTTCATTATAAATCTAAGATTTGCGACACATATAAACAGTTACTGTTTCAATAAAACATACACTGACGCACTTAATAAGTTGCACATTACGTAACGTTTACGCACAAAAAATGAGGAGGTTGGTACATCAATGAGGAATATTAATAACGATTCCTGGCATGACTGCTGGCTTTAACTTCATACTGTCTGAAACCTATTAATCATCCAATTACTGCAAGTCATGTACGTACAAACACTTTAACAGACTACAATATCGAGCAGGCCTATGCCCAAGCTCAAGATTAATCTGCTCCGAGAATTTCTTTTCTGCGACCCTGATCTAGTTTTCTCCTTTCTGCAAATACAGTGCTTTCAGTCCTATATTGGGTGAAGCCAACAATGATGCTTAATCTTCGCCAAAGGTTCCAGGTTAAAATAAACATTTTCGATATACTTACTGATATCTGACAGCTGAATTTCATAGGTTAGGGTTGGCGGAGGACGCAAATCTTTCATGTTCCAAATTGCAGCCATTATAAAGGTCTCTTATTAAATATAAATAAGGTTACTGAACTAGGTCGGTTTTTCATTGCATTATCTTTCAATTCAAATCGAAATTTGCAACCATAAAACACAATTTACACAAACCCTAACGAACACATGCTGTACGACCATACTTGCACTTGAACAGTCACATTGCTGCAATGAATGTACACGACTGTAGACAGTCTGCTTTTCCAGTTGTTAGTTTAGCTATCTCTCCGCCAGGCACCCCGGTGAAACTGGGATAGGCGGTGTGGGCAACAAAACAGTGACATCTAAACGTGATCATAGGTACCAGCGACTGGATGGAGAGTCAGGTATTTCCTGCCGAAGACAACAGGTGTCAGCAAAGCCGCGAGCCTGGGCTCCGGCTGGAACCAATCTCTAGTTGGTAGCCGTCACTTGTCTTGGGATGTTCAAGTTCGGAGCAGCCATGCAGTTCTTTTACAGGTTTTCGGTGTGAATTTATCGTGGGTCATCCATCTTTTTGTGTGGCGGTAAGTTTCTTGCGGTTCTGTACGATAAGATTTCTACGAAACGGAACAATCGAATAACCTAACAATGCATTTTGTTGGTATTGTTTCTTCTGGTCTGGTATCAGGGAGTTATTACAATGGAGGAGGTGCGAATGACATTAACACTTGGAAGACTAGCAATTCTATATGACCTTCAGTTCGCAACTCACAGAGAACACCCCATGCCTGGAGTAAAAACCACAGTCCGCTACCGCAGTATATGTGAGTAGCTGTTTGTTGGGGGATAGTTAACAATTAAATAACCTGAATACATGTGCATTCTACCTGACGGCGCGAGTAGTGCCCTGAGGGCCATAAAATATTTTTCACTTAAAATCGTTGAGGACGGGGGCATTTAAATTGTTTAAATGCACGTTCCCGGGGTCTATTCAATTTAAATCAACTTTTATACTGTGTTTCTTTAAACATTTATAACAAA
>JGI20166J26741_11571363_pt1 | contig 11948 bp, 16 predicted proteins | sample TergutCu122P5_FD_26741 | JGI IMG/M metagenome (IMG submission 26741) | reverse complement strand
CGCAGCGCCGCGGAAGATCTGCAAAAGTGGAAGGACGGCCACACCCTCCTCGCCTCTTCAGATTCGGGGACTTTCGTGCATATTGATGAAGGAGGCGGTCAATGAACCTAATCAGGCTGCTTCAGTCGTGTTTCAGAAGCTTGTTCCGCAACCGTATGCGGAGCCTCCTCACTTCTTTGGGGATCATCATCGGTGTCGGATCGGTGATCATCATGCTCGCCGTCGGGGAGGGCGCCCAAAAGACCATTGAGGACCGGATCGCTTCCATGGGGACCAACCTCATCATGATCATGCCCCAGAGGATCTTTACCCGGAACGCCGCGATAGGCGGCGCCCTCCAGAGGCCCAACCGGATTACCCGGCAGGACGCAAAAAAAATAAAAGACGAATCCACCTACGCCATGGGAGTTTCGGGAGTAGCCCAGCGGAACTACACCGTCTCAGGCGGCGGGAATGCCTGGACAACCCAGGTACAGGGGGTGGAGCCTGTGTACTTTAGCATCCGTGCCTGGACCATTAAAGAGGGATATTTTTTTGACGAGAATGATGATGCCGACCGCAACCGGGTGGCCGTCATAGGTCAGACCGTGGCAACCCAGCTCTTCGGTGAAAATAATCCGCTTAACCAGGTCATAAAGATCAAGAACGATAACTTTACCGTGGTAGGTCTTCTTGCGCCCAAGGGAGCCGGAGGGGGCGGCAACGATCAGGACGATGTGATCATGATTCCCCTGGACACGGCCCTCACGAGGCTCCTCAACACCCATAACATCAATTCAATCGCGATAAGTGTGGTGGACAAGAAGTACATGGAAGCCGCCCAGAATGAAGCGCAGCTCATACTCCGGGAATCCCATAAACTCAAAGATTCTGACCCTGCGGATACGTCCATCATGAACAGCGCGGACCTTATCAGCATGGCCTCCCAGGTTACCGGCACCCTTACGGTGCTGCTTGCGGCCATTGCGGGGGTATCACTCCTGGTGGGCGGAATCGGGATCATGAACATCATGCTCGTGTCCGTTACCGAACGCACCAGGGAGATAGGGATACGGATGGCGGTTGGCGCCCGGAAGCGGGACATACTGCTGCAGTTCCTGTCGGAGTCGGTTTTCCTGAGCCTCATGGGCGGGCTCATCGGCATCGGGATCGCCTTTGCCAGTTGTGAAGTTCTCAAAGTGTTCAAGATCCCCACGTCGGTGAATCCCCTGATAGTGCTTATTGCGGCCCTTTTTGCCTGTCTTATCGGGGTCTTCTTCGGGTACTACCCCGCCCGGAAAGCGGCAAGCCTCTACCCCATCGATGCACTGCATTATGAATAAAAGGAAGTAACGGTGATGCGGAAAATAATTTTGTTGATGATCCTGGCGGCGATGATGCTGACAGTTCCCTGCGGGCTTTTTGCCCAGGCTGGAACTTTAACCCTGGAAAAGGCGCGCGAACTGGCGCTCTCAAATTCGCCGAGTCTGGCTAAAATAAACCTGTCGGTGCAGAGCAGCCTGCTGAACCAAAAATCCCAAACCTATTCAAACCTGCCTTCCTTTTCGCTGGGAGCTTCGGCTTCTGCCAGCCTCTGGACCAAGGACGGGGTTCCCCAGGATCTGGCAAAAGACAGTTTCAGCGCCGGCGCCAATTTAGGCATCTCCCAGAAGCTCTGGAACGGCGGAAGGAATGCAATTCTGAAGGCGATCAATTCCCTCAGCACCGAGATGAGCAGGCAGGATGCTCTGGCTGAGTACTATTCGGTTCTGGATTCCGCGGATTCTGACTACTACGGCGTACTTGAAGCCGCGGCGGCCCTGGATGCGGCGGAGAGTTCCCTGGCAACGGCAAATCTGGCCCTCTCCATGGCGGAGATCCGGCGCCAGACCGGCGTGATAAGCGATGCCCTGTATCTTCAGGCGCTTTCCGATCAGGCAAGCAAGGAAACCACCCGGAACCAGCGCCGCCGGGATCTGTCCCTGGCAAACCTCAAACTCCGGGTGCTTCTGGGGTTAGGCGACACGCCAGCCCTGGAGCCTGTGAATTTCGCCTCACGGGAAGATCTGATCCAGCTCCTTTCAAATTTCGGCGACCCCCAGGTAAACGCTCTGTACACATCCCTCTGGAAGCAATTGCAGTCCCGCAATCCTTCCATGCTCAAAGCAACCATGGCTGCTCAAAAAGCCGAAAAGAACATCACCCTTACCGGCCGGGATTATTCGCCCACCCTGGGCGCCAGCCTTGGCGCGGGCCTTTTTAATTACACCATTAATAATGGTTTTCAACCCGGCGGCGGTCAGCTCTCGCTGAGCCTCAGTATTCCCCTTGATTTTTGGGACACCGCCAACAATGTGAACAAGCAAAAAATCGCCCGGGATCAGTCCGCCCTGGATTTACGCAGCGCCGTCAGCACCCTGGACATAAATCTCCGCACCGCCCTCCTGGACCTTATCTCCCAGGCTGGCCAGATCCTCTCGTCCCGTAAGGCGTTGGACTACGCCCAAAAAAACTTTGACTACGTGCTTGAGCTCTACCGGCTTTCCAAGAATTCCCCCCAGGATCTTTCCGATGCCGAAACCATGCTCAGGACAGCCCGGAACCAGCTCATCAGTTCCCAGTACTCCTTTCTTATAGGACTTTCCTCTATCCGCAGCATCGGGGTTTTTGATTCGGAAGACGAGGTGATTGCACTGATACAGGCCGCTGCGAAGCCGTAGGGTAAAGAATTGCGTCCACAAGGCTTAATCATCCGGCTGAAATAATTCTGGAGCTTTCTCCTGTATGAATACTTTGATTTCTTCGGCAAAATGCAAAGCTCTGACCATATCTTCTTCTACAATTTGCATTCCACCGGGATAGCGGGGCTGTACCCCATATTGGGTTAAAACAATGCACTTTTGCTTTAACTGCCCAAATTCGCGATTCTCTGCTTCGCAAAGAGCTGCCAGTTTTACTAAATCATGAATATACAGTGGCTCTTGCCCTTTTGAGACTAAAAATCCCTTAAAATATTTCTCAACGAACTGCTGGCAATGGTAACAGACCAATTCATAGGGAATAGGATACATAGTTTTTGCTGTATGCGCGGCAAGATCCAGATCCTTGTCGGCAAGTTCTATCCATTGTTGTACTATTTCCTTATGCTGCATAAATCAGAATTCCTTCACGAGCTACCTTACGTTCCAGAGTAGGGGCGGCCTTACGTTCCAGATACTGGCTTTTTTTTATGACAAGCAGATCAATGGGCATAGTTTGTTGTTCACATATTGCCTGCCGTATCTTGATTGCCGCATCTATATCGCGCAACTGTACTTCATCTTTCAGTATGACATACAAATCCAGGTCGGAATCTTTATGCGGTGTTCCATAGGCGTAGGAGCCAAAAAGGTAGATTTGTTCGACAGGAAGGGTATTGATGATAAGTTCCATTAGTTTATTCAATTCAGCCTGAATAGAAGCATCCATGCTGAAAGGATAGTACAGTTCGGACGGAAAGGCAACACCTTCATGCGACAGCCCTTCGGGCTGCATATGTTTTTTCGTTTCGGGCCCTTCGACATAAGTGTCAGTGTTTACGTTACTTGGCCCACACCGTGTTACATTATCAACGAAACGCGCTCAATGTTTCGCGCGCATTTTCGGGTGTGCCGGAGAATTCCATTTTATTCATCCCCCCTACTGCAAATCAGCGTGCAAATATTGACATTTTTCGATATGACACTGTATACTAACATATCGAAAACTATGGATATGAGGTTACATTCCATGAATAACAATTTTACGGCCAATGCCAGGGTGTTCAAGGCCTTCTGCGATGAAACGCGGCTGCAGGTATTGTCGCTTTTGCAGAGCGGCGAGAAATGCGCCTGCGTTTTGCTGGAGAAGGTACAGGTCAGCCAGCCGACGCTTTCCCACCACATGAAGATCCTCGTGGAAAGCGGCATTGTTTCCGCCCGGCGGGAAGGCAAGTGGACACACTATTCCATCAGCCCCGGGGGGGCCAAAAACGCCGCCAGGCTGCTAAAGGAATTGACCGCCGTGAGGAGGGAGTAAAATTCATGGGCGCAGAAAAAGAAAAATACGGTTTTATTCTGTGTGTATGCACGGGAAAGTGTCCCGGATTTAAGGCCATGGATATCTGGGATTTCATCAACCAGGTGCGGGTGGAACTGCCTGTGGAGTACGGCTTTATTCACCCGCAGCTCTGCGAAGAAGACGGCGACCGTTTTCTGGCGGATTACCTTAAGACCCGCCGCAAGCTGATCATCGGGGCCTGCGCGCCGAATATGCAGAAAAAGATGTTCAAACAGGCGTTTCTTGATGCCGGCCTTGAGATGGAAAAGGACGCGGTGATGCTTGATATCCGGAATATGACAAACGGGCAAGCTTTTGAGACTGTTAAAAATGCACTGGAAAAACTTGGGTATACCGGAGAGGATCACAATGAGTGAAACTACTTTCATGGGCGTTCCCCGTGACAAAATTGACTGGTGCCCCCGGATTGATTACGAAAAGTGCAGCGACTGCATGGAGTGCGCAGAGTTTTGCCCTCATAACGTTTTTGAAATGCGGGAAAACCAAACGCCCCGCCTCGTAGTCAAGAATCCTGCAAACTGTGTGGTGTTCTGCCGGGCCTGCGCCAAGACCTGCGGCCCCGGCGCTTTAAGTTTCCCGGATAAAAACAAAACAACCGCTCATATCAAAGAAATCCGCAAGGAGGGGGCTTCCGATGAGTAAAAAGTACGCTGTCCTTCCGGCGAATACACCTGATACTTTCTTTCCCGAAAAACTTAGCTATGAAATGTATCAAAAGGATAAATTCATTTTCAGACTCCCAAAGGATGAAGGGTTTTATTTCAATGAAAACGATGTGTGGGCGTATGTTTACGGAAAGCATGCCCGGATAGGCGTTACCGATTATGTGCAAAAAAGCCTTTCCGATATCCTGTTCTTTTCGCCGCCTCCTGTCGGTGCGGCAATTGACCAGTTTGGCGAGTTGGGGGCTATCGAGTCCAACAAGGCCATTTTTGAAATCGTGAGTCCCGTAAGCGGCGTTGTTACTGCGATCAATGAAAACCTGATACATGCGCCGGAGATGATAAATCAAAGTCCCTATGAACAGGGCTGGATTGCCGAAGTGGAATTAACGGATTTTATTGAAGACAGCGATCTACTGCATACCTTTAACGGGTATATGCCTATTTTGAAACGAAAGGTGGATGAATATCATGTCAAAAGTTAAAGTTGTTCCCTGCAGCGGAATGGGGAAGGTGTTTGGCCTTGTGGCGCGTGAAGCGGCATTGACAGTTACCGGCCGGCTTTGCCCGGACATTGCCGAAACTGTCTGCCTGGCCCATTTGGTGACGGGCACTGATGCGGCCATCAACAAAGTAAAAGGGCTGCCCTGCATCACCATTGACGGCTGCGCCGCGCTGTGCGCCGCAAAGAGCGTGGAGGCGGCAGGCGGGATTGTGAAGCAGCAGTACCGTTCGGTAGATGAAATGCGTTTTCATAAAGGCAAGGACGCCGGGACGGCTACGGCGCTTAGTTCCGACGGCTGGCAGATTACCGATGAACTGGCTGCCAAAATCGCGGAAAAAGCGAAAGAATTGCATGGGGAGGATGTGAAAAATGGCTGAAAAAAAGGTAGGGGTTCTCGCGTGCAGCGGAGAAGAATGTCTTGGCGGTACTCTTTCAAGGCTTGCAACCCGAATGATGATGGAAAAGCTAAGACCAGAACGCACGGTAACCTTGTGTCTGCCCCTCTTTATAGCGGGCGGTGAAGAAGAACGCAATTTTGCGAAAGAGTATCCTGTCATAGCTGTTGAGGGCTGTTCAAAGCATTGCTCAACCTGCGCTACCGAAAAGTTCAGCGGCAAGGTACATGACGTTGTAGACATTGCGGAACTTTTCGGTGAAGATACGGCGCTGCTAAAAATAGTCTCTACCCGCGACCTGAACGCCGCGCACCAGGAAATGATCAGAATTGTGGCGGAAAAAATTTGCGCCAGGATGGATGCAATACAATGAGTAAATCAAAATTATCTTTTTTGGACAGGTTTTTAACCCTCTGGATTTTTCTTGCAATGGGGGTCGGCGTACTTTTGGGATACCTTGTACCACAGTTGTCAACTGCATTGGAGGGCATGAGTTCCGGTACTATCTCGTGGCCTATAGCGATTGGTTTAATAGTTATGATGTACCCACCCTTGAGTAAAATTAAGTACGAAGAAATCGGGAAAGTCGCACGGAATAAAAAAGTGCTGGGGCTTTCACTGGTGCAAAACTGGATTATAGGCCCTGTTCTGATGTTTGTCCTTGCCATTTTGCTTCTGCATGATATGCCGAACTACGCGATAGGGCTGATTATAATAGGACTCGCCCGCTGTATTGCCATGGTAATAGTCTGGAACACATTGGCAAAAGGGGACAACGAATACTGTGCCGCTCTGGTGGCTCTCAATTCCATTTTTCAGATTCTGTTTTATTCAGTATATATCTACTTGTTTGTTACGGTATTCCCCAAATGGCTTGGCCTTTCATGGGGCGGGCAGGTAGTCAGCGTGTCAATCTGGAGCGTGGCAAAAAGCGTGCTGATTTACCTTGGTATTCCTTTTGCGGCAGGTTTCCTGACCCGCTTTATTCTGATACGAGCTAAATCTAAAGAATGGTATGAGAGCAAGTTCATACCGAAAATTTCACCGATTGCGCTTATCGCCCTGCTGTATACCATTATTGTGATGTTCACCCTTAAAGGACAGTTTATTGTAACGCTGTCCTTGCATGTGATCAGAATCGCCATTCCCCTCTTGATTTACTTCGCAATCATGTTTCTGGTCAGTTTCTTTATGTCCTACAAACAAGGTATCAATTACGAACAAACTGTTACTCTTTCTTTTACGGCTGCGAGTAACAACTTTGAGCTTGCCATCGCGGTGGCAGTCGCTGTTTTCGGTATCTCGTCTGACCAGGCGTTTGCCGCGGTAATCGGGCCGCTGATTGAAGTACCGGTGATGATTTCTCTGGTTAATGCGGCGCTGCATTTTAAGAAGAAATACTTTGACAAAGGAAAGGACGCGGTGGTTGCTTAAGTTACATTTTTTTGGGGGTATTTATATGTCGAAGAATTGGTATCCGGTTATTGACAGGAAAATATGTATTGAATGCGGAGCCTGTGTTGAAAAATGCAGTCATGGCGTGTATGACAAGAAAAGTCCTATGAAGCCGGTTATCATTAACACGGACGGATGTATTGAAGGATGTCATGGCTGTGGTAATCTTTGTCCAACCGGTTCCATTACCTATGTTGGCGAGAATACCGCATGGAAACCGCCGAAACCAAAACAAGAAAAAACCACGGTGAATGCCGACTGTGGCTGCGGCTGCGGCCCCGGCGATTCTTGCTGCGATGATTCTGTGGCCGCCGGTCCGGCTGCCAAAGATCTCACTATCGACTTCCTGTACCTTGACTTACAAACTTGCGAACGGTGCATATCCACTGATGAAACGCTGCAAGAAGCTATTCATGTGCTATCGGGTACATTCGATTCGCTCGGTTACAAGGTAACGCTAAACTCAGTCAATATCACATCAAAGGAGCTTGCAGAACAATACCGGTTTGAGAGTTCCCCGACAATCCGCGTGAATGGCGTAGACATCTGTACTGAGCTAACGGAAAGCGGCTGTGCGGATTGCGGGACAATAGCAGGTGACAGCATAAATTGCCGGTCTTTTGTTTGGGAAGGAAAAGAATACAACCAGCCGCCGGCTGCCATGATAGTAGACGGTATTCTTCGTGTGCTGTATGGGAACGCCAGGAAAAGCAAAACCTCATACACTCTGCCCGAAAACCTGAAAAAATTTTTCGCAGGGAGAAAACCGGCAAAGAGTGAAACATGCAATTGCGGCTGCTGCGGGGGATCAATTTGAAAGCATACATTGACAAACGGAAATGCTCATCGGACAGCCGCATTTGCAAACCCCTTGCGGAATGTCCCGAGAAGGCGATTTCATGGATCGAAGACGAAGAAGAGCCCCTCGGCTCACGAATGGAAATCGACCAGAAAAAATGCACGGGCTGCGGAATCTGCGTCCCCCTCTGCTGCGGCAATTGCATTGAGGTCAGGCAGGATCCGTCCCTCTAAGCCCCACTCCCCACTCCCCACTCCCCATGCTATATTCTTTTTGTGAACATCATCCTCTTTGATCCCGCGGAGATTGGGAAGCCTTTATCCCGGCGGGACGAGCGAACAATTCACCTCCTCAAGGTACTGCACAAAAAGAGCGGGGACAGTTTTGACGCGGGGATAATCGGGGGGAACCTGGGGACCGGCCGTATTGAAGCGGTAAGGCTGGATGGTTCCCTTGTGTATTCCCTGGAACTCCGGGAAGAACCGCCGCCGCGTTTTCCTGTACGTATTGCTGTGGGTTTCCCCCGGCCCATTCAGATTCGGCGGCTTTTGCGTGACCTCTCCAATCTGGGGCTGGAAGCGGTAGACCTTATCGGGACAGAGCTGGGGGAGAAGAGTTACCGGGATACGAAGCTTCTTACCGACGGAGGCGCCAGGGCCGCTCTTATTGAAGGGGCTGTCCAGGCACGGGACACCCGGCTTCCGGATCTTTCGGTCTATTCAAGTCTTGAAGACTGGCTGGCAGAACGGCCCTGGGACAAACCCCTGCCGTCTGTGTCATCGTCCCTGATTTTGCCGGAGGCACAGGCTGGTTCGCCTTCATCGCAGGAAAAAAAAGCCCGGCCCCGCTGGAGCGTCTACGCCGGCAGCGGCCTTTCCCGGAGTCCCCTCCTTATCGCCCTGGACAATGTGCGGCCCGAAGGATCCCTGGCGCTGCTTTCCGCGCTGGGTCAGTCCCTGGTTTTGGCGGTGGGTTCCGAGCGGGGCTGGTCCGACAAGGAGCGGGAGGATCTGGAGGGGGCCGGCTTTCTCCGGCTTTCCATGGGCGAGCGGGCGCTGCGCACCGAAACTGCCTGCGTGGCCGCGGCGGTGCTGGCCCTGGAAAAAATCGGCGCAATGGGCTAAGGTTTTACCATGAATCAGGACGAAGTAAAGAAAAAACTGCTTGCCATTGAAGACGCTCCCCTGGATTTTTCCGTGATCTTTTCCGGGAAGCGGAGTAAAAAAGTAAACGGCCTTTACAAGCCGGATACCCGGGAAATTATTATCCACAACCGGAACTTTACAGGGGAGGGCACTAAAGCTGCAGGGCGGGGGACCTCGGCAGCGTTAGATGCCGCGGCGGCCGAAGCCAACCTTCTCATGTACACCGCCATCCACGAATACGCCCACCACCTCCACGCCTGTGCAAGAGGCGGGCATCTTTCCCCCAGGGCGCACACCGCGGAATTCTGGGCCATACTTCACGGCCTGCTGGAAAAGGCTGAGGCCAAGGGGATATACCAGGACGTGTTCGCCGGCTCAAAGGAGCTGGAAAAACTGACCGATACCATCCGGAAAAAATACCTTACCGAAAACGGGAATTTGGTTAAAGAGCTGGGGCAGCTCCTCCTCAAGGCCCGGGAGCTTTGTTCCGCCATTGGCGGCCGTTACGAGGACTACATTGACCGGGTGCTGCGCATCCCCCGGCAGGCCGCAAACCTCGCGGTCAGGATGCACCAGTACAACCTCAACCCCGAAACCGGCGCCGACAATATGCGTTTCCTTGCGGGCATCTCCAACGAGGAAAAACGCCTGGCCGCGGAGAACGCCCTTATGGCAGGCAAAAGCCCGGATACGGTAAAAGCAGCCCTCCGTAAAAAGAGCGAAGACGAAGACCCCCGGCAAAACCTGGAAAAGGAAAAAATCCGCCTGGAACGCACCATTGCGTCGCTGACAAAGCGGCTGGAAGAAGTGGAGAAGGAACTCGCTGCTCCTTAAGCAGCCTTGCGTTATGCGCTATTTATTGCCTTGTATTTCTTTGCCGCTTTCAGCGCCATGTCTGCAACGCCGCCGGGAATAAATGCGGTTCCTACCCGTTCCAGTATTGCTTTCTGGTTTTCTTCGTGTATGTTGTCTGCAAAAAATTGATCGTAGTATTCAACAATGTCCTCAATAATTCTTTCGTATCTGTAGTAAACCAAAAGAGGCAGGTCTACGGCTTCACGGTCTCCGTATCCTTTGTAGAAATCCGTTTCTTCTTCATCCCTGTTCCACATGTTTGCTACCCCGCCGCCGATAAACATCAAATCTTTTTCTTTCGGCGCCATCATCAGGGTATCCCAATCGACAATATAAAATTCATTTTCGTCTGCGGACATGAGTATATTCCCGGCGTGGATATCACCGTGGCATAAAGAAAAGGCGGGCTTTTGGTTTTTTATTTTTTCCGCCAATTCTTCCGCTGTTTCCTGCATTTCATTGATTATCCCTCTGTTGACATTCAATAAATTGATAAATTGCCGATCGTATCTGTTTCGTACGGTGATCCTGTGCAATTCCTGCATATATTTTTTTGATTGGCTCCTCCATTTATTATTCCAGGTCTCATGGGGAAGATCCGCAGTTTCCCGGGACAACTGCACGGTATGTATTGCGCCTAACAATTTGCCGAATTCAATCCACTGGTTTTTTGAAAATAATAATCTCTTGCCGGATTCTCCATGCACAAAGGGATACAGTATCACCGTATAATCCGCTATTTTTCTGTATAACCTGCCGTCGGATGTTTCGAGCGGTTTAATAATATGTTTGCCGATTTTTTCCGCCAGAAAATACGGAATGGTTATTGAAGAGCTTGCAAATTGACCATGCCGTATCTTCATAAAATAGGATAAATTGGCTTCGGATCGTACTTTAAACAGAAATGTGTTTTTATCGGCTCCGATGAACAGTTGTTGAATATCAACGATCTTAATAGTGTATTCTTTTTCTATACGGTGAATGTCGTCCGGGTTCAGCGTCTTTTCATATCGCAGAGTATCCGTATAATTGCCCCTACTTCATCAGGCTTCTGGGATTTACGGTAACGCCGTTTTTGTAAACCGTGAAGTGGACATGGGGGCCTGTGGTAAGACCGGTAATACCTACGTCGCCGATGCGCTGGCCGGTTCCCACATAGGCGCCGGCTGTTACACGGACTACGCTCATGTGGGCGTAGAGGGTTCGGTATCCTGAATGGTGGCTGACGATCACGTAATTGCCGAAAGAATCGTTGAAACCCACCGCCGCCACCCGCCCGGCCATGGCGGCTTTAATGGGTGCGCCCATGGGGGCGCCTATGTCCAGGCCGGAATGAAACTGCCGTGCGCCGTCAAAGGGACTCGTTCTAAAGCCGTAGCCTGAAGTAATGTAGCCTCCCACCGGCCAGATAAAAAGATCCCCGTTAATTTCCTGCCGGTTCACCCAGTCCATCCTGGCGCCGGGAATAAACAGGCTTACGTTGGCTGTGATGGTATCGGAAAAAAGCTCGTTCGCCACACTGATACCGGAAGCTGAGGTTTTGTATTTTTCCGCTATGCTCTCAAGGGTATCGTCTTTTTTTACGGTATAGTAGATGCCATCCTGGTTGGGGATTCTGATTTCCTGGCCTATCTGCATAAGCCGGGTATTTTTTATATTGTTGACCGAAATAAGGGTGTCTTCGTTAAGCCCCGCCTTTGCGGCAATGGTACCGATCATGTCGCCTTTTTCAAGGACATAGGAACTAAAGGTGAGCACATGGGGCCTGGATAATTCTTCCGGCTCGGGAATGCCCGAAAGTTCCAGATCCTCCCCAACCTGGACGGGCATACCGTCAGGAATAACGCCGCCGCCCATGCCATTTCCAGCCTCCGCCGGAACGTGTACCGGGGCACCCCCCTTCCCTGCGGAATGGGGAAAATACATTCCCGGAAGGTAAAAGAGCAGAGAAATAACCAGCACCATCCGAAGCAGGGTTTTATCGATAATTTTGTTCATTAATAAGCGTAGTACCTGCATTTTCTCCATTGTTGAGTTTCCAGTATCTCCATCACG
>JGI20166J26741_11571252_pt1 | contig 11949 bp, 6 predicted proteins | sample TergutCu122P5_FD_26741 | JGI IMG/M metagenome (IMG submission 26741) | reverse complement strand
CATGTTGAGCAAGCAATAAGATCTGCAATAAAAACCTCTGTTGCATCTAGTTGGCAATTTATTTCCACATATTAATGACGATGCACGGTCAAAATCACATAAAATTTGTATGGGCTAAAATTAATTTTGCCTGGCTGCTGTAAGTTTAGACAGTGAAATAGCAAAATTAATCAAAATGGGTTAGGATGCTTTGGGTTTTATATGTGATACATCCATGTCATGCATAGTGTGCACACAGATTAATACAGACTGAATTATATTAACTGCATGGTTTAAAATATCAAAATACAGTACCATTTTAATCACAAAGGGCAAAAATTCCTTCTCCAGGAAACGGAATTTCCTGCACTAATTCTTTACCGCACCCAAAACTGAAAATAGAGGATAACTGAAAAAAACCATTGTGTTATTTTATAAAATTTAATTGTGGTTTATGTACTTTCCAATTGCAAGTGTTTCTTGGTACTTTTAAACCAAGTGGTAACTTATAAATAAAATGATTATACAAAACACATTTCCACATTAGCTGGTGTTTCAATGCTGTTCGGGTGCTTGTATTCCCAATGACCCAGTTACAGTTGTTAGGCTACATAAATATAACATAGTCATAAGTACAACACATACAAGTAAGATTTATACAGATATTCACTAAAATTAAGACAAAAAAATGAAAGATACACAATCATACTGTGTAAATCCCTGAGTATTATGCTTGTACAGTTTCACACACTGTACACTCAATATAAATAACATATATCATCTATTCAGCTTGAAGTATATAGGGCTGGCTTTGGAATAAATTATCTTCTTTGTGAGAGTGAATTGAAATGGAAAATTCTCATACATGAAAACAGCCATGAAGTTATAGCTTGTCATTGGAAATTCGTTAATAGATATGAACTACTTTTCATTCTGAACTGGTGCACTCTGCAGGCAAATTGTTTTAGTCCTAGTACCTTTTATTATCACAAAATCAGCAATTTACCCTCTTACTCCCTATTATCAGCTGCCAAGTAGTATATTTTATTGTCATAGGAAACCCTGAAATTTTGTCTATGCCTTCTTACCTGTGAACAGATAACCATAAATTTCAAAGCTCTGAAAAAAATCGTCACCAAACACCGCTTGTGGAGAGGGCTAAACTTGCAGATTACAAATTGATGTTTCACACATAAATACAAAAAGTAATATTTGTGACTCTGATTTGTTCAGCATGAACAAATGCAGTTAGTTTCAGGAAAATAACCAATTCTTGTACCACTAAATACATACTATCACACACTTCTAACATAACAGTTCTTCTTATAAATGCAAAATAATCTTAATAATTTAAAACAATAATACAGTGCCATAGATATTATATCTAACAGTCTTTTAAAATGCACAGCATTGTCCAAAACATCACACCCCTTTAACAAAAGAAATAATGTAGTATAAACTGCACAGTAAAGATTAATATTAGAAGCAGATTGCTGGATAAGAAAATATGAATCTATGTCACTATTAAAGTTGGGCCAGGGAAGGAAAGAATACAGATTCAATAATGTTCATCCACCTAGCAGCTACATCTCCTCTGTGTGGCTTCTCCATTTACACCAGTTATTTCAAATTTTCTGCCATCTCTTCCACTGACAGGATTTCTTTCCATTTATGATTTCAGTTAGTTACTGGCACACCTGAATCTGTCACAAACCTCCACTGAATATGCATGTCATTATAATTCATTAAAATAATTTCATAATACTAAGTACACTTTACCACAGTCATTGAAAATAATGGTTTTGCAATGAATAATAAATGAAATGGCTGTGTCCTTTGAAGGCAGGGAAGTGAGCCTGAGCTGTTGACAGTGGGAGGTACAAAATGTACATAAGTTGGAGGCTTGAATACACAATCATTATTTTCCTGACTTGACAGTAGCAGAATGTTATCATAATTCAGAGCCCTCATGAGGACAGAGGTTGGCAATCACATTCTACTAATCCCACTTCATGAACAGATTCATTTACCTCACCAAGTAGGCAGAGATCAGGAAAACAGAAAACATAATAACTACAGGTGTTTGACACATGTATGGTGTAGCTTCCTTTATTCTCCTTACCGTCATGAGAAAGGTATGCAGAATTTTATGCCAGATGATTGTTTTTAGGGGGAAGTATGAATATTAATATTCTCATACTGTAATATTTATCTTGTCTAAGAAGATGAACTAACCATATGCTGTATCAAGAACTTTTGCTCTACTTCCAATTTGAAACATAATTAATCAAAAATAGACACTTCAAATCATACGTTCCAACAATCTGCATCCAAAAATCAAAATTCTAAGATACTTATCCTTTAAAGCAATAAAATGATAGCCAATTTTTTTAAAAAAAACACAAATACTGATAATAAGATACAAGCTGTCCATTCTTAATTTTGAAAACAGAAAAATTAAATGATAATGTTTTTATAAGGAGATCCCTTGGGCATGGTAAAGAATCATCTCGTACTTCAAAAAGTTGTTGGCAGAACTCATTTACAACAAAACATTTCATAATAAAAATACTATATTAATAATCCAAACAGAATCACTGCTTAATTATATAATTAAAGTAACCTAGCAATCCTAGGCCAACAGTTGATTTCAAATATGTGCTGCTTTCATTCGTATCCATTTTTTTCAATTTGCTGTATTTAGTTTTATATGACCATGACAACCAGTGTGTGGTGCAGTAAGTGGGTGAGTGCAAACACTGTTACCATCATCAGTGCTGCTGTCATCATGATGGACTTCAGCTGTGTCACTGATGTAATGTCTTAAATGTGGATAAGAAAACTAATGTAATTGTTTTGTGAGAATATTCCTTTAACATGGAAGGCAAAGGTAAATTTCACTCTATAACATGCTACAAAAGCAAAAAAAGGGGTGGGGTGGGGCTAGAGGTATAGCTGTACTTTTTCTTTAACCTCAATGTTAGATAGAGGTGGGTGGTCAATGAAACACCCTGGCTGCTTTACCCCTGAAAAGAGTCCTGGTACCCATTGTACAGGAGGATGAGTGGGCCCTCAGTGTGTGGTCTGAACAGTTGCAGAAAATCTGACCTCTGCCCAGTTTTGAACCCTGATCCATCAAGCCTGTAGCAAGTTGCTATAGTGACTACACTATCCAGGCATACCTGAACATATATTACATTAAACATGTTACTGTGTCCAGATTACAGACTCCAGGGGTAAGATAGCACATAGTTTTTTAAATAGGTGTAAAACTTTTTGCAGGGACCTGTGGCCTTCAATATCAGGGTCCTGTACAAACTTTATAGTCTCTGACATGTTACTGAATGTATACCTTTTGTGTTTAGGGAGGGAACAGTCAATGTAGTTAAGATCCAGGAAGTGGTAACAAAGTCTCCAAACTTGTCATTCATGGTTTGTTCCAGGAATAAACCCCCATTGTCAGCAAGGGTCTGCTGCATAGAATATATATGTTGAAGATCTTGTTTCCTGCACTTATCATTTGGCTGGCTACAGTATGTGCATCTGTATACATTATGTTTGGTGTTTGGTGACTTCACATACATGTCACACAAACAGAGATGATTTTGTCTGAAGGATTTATGACACCTTATTTTAAATAATCACCACAATGATGTCTATTGTGAAAGTTGCTGTACCAGTTCTAATCAAAAGAGCATTTTTAAATGAGTAAACTATACAAATAAACTCATCAGCCATATATGATTTCAATGCATCATGTAAAATGGGGCAATGATTTTGCAGTTAACAGCAGAGGAGGCCATATCCACATCTCTGTTACCAGAACTGTAGCACAACTGTCCTTCCTGTTCTTACTGGCAGAAGTGGGGACAGGGTAACCATACAGTTTAATACATGGGTTTTTTTGACAGGAACATGACAACTTGTTCTGCTTGAAACTTAGCCCCTTCACAACAACATGGTAGAAATAAATACTCATAAATTCTTAAGGATTACTCTTTGCCGAACAGAATGAATATGACCAAAAAAAATTATTCTGATTCATTTCTATTGCTGCTGTCCTTGGTTTTGTATTATTTTTATCCTCTAGCCCAAACTGGTTCTTTTAAGATAAATGAATTTAAAAATTACATTCACCAATATGAAATCCAACCATGTACATATGATGAGATATGATATGATAATGATAAGAGAAATACATAACTTTTCTGTTACTTTTGTGAATTCAGGTTCATAGAAGGAATTAAATGCTGTAAATTGCAAAGTTTCTTTTTTCTTCGACATTATTTACTGGACAGCCAGTATCTACCATCTTCAGCGTTGTTCAAAATTTATCACATCTGTATCCAGCTTTCTTATGAGAATGGTGAAACATGAATTACAGTAGCAAATACAAATGCCAAGTAACTGACTACTAACTATTACACACTTTTTCTTATATACAAATTTAGAAACACAGAATTTTTACAACTTATTGCAGCCTTAATTTTTATAACAGTGTCACAGGAAGAGAAATATGACTAATTGTATGTGTTCAACTATTGCTTGTCTACCATGGTCATTTTTTTGATACACAGTAGATAAATGTGTGTTTCTTTGCTACTGGTGCAGTAATTGCCTTACTAAGCCACGAGCATTTACTGTCTAGGATCAGCATTGCTTATTAAAACAAAAGATTTACAATATATAGGGACATTATCTTAACTCACAACTTTTGCTAATCTCTTCCCATAGCCTTGTCTAAATTATAAATCTTTGACATGCAGTGAAAAGTGAGATAGATGTAATGCATTTCTGTGTGCTGAGAGAAAACATTTCCTGCACCTTCCCTAAAAATGGTGAGTAAAAACCTAACATTAACCACAATACCTAGAGCTAAGACACGTGGCCCCAAATCATGGTCAACTGGAACAGTGGTAAACACTGTGCCATCTACAGTCATGTGAAACAGTCTGACTGCAACAGTCGCGTGAGTTGTTAGATAAAATAATGTCCCTGTACAATGAGTATCATAAGCTGCGTATGTGAATAAATATCACATTTCTTTTATGCAAACATTAATGTATTATTGTAGAGTGAACTACTGACACTGAATGTTGACAGAAAGAGTTAACATGATCAATTAATGACTACTAAAAAAATACTGACAGATGGTAAAACATGTTAACACTTATCCATTATATTATGTACAGACATAAATACCGCTTCTACTAATTTCAAAATACATAACGAATACTACTTGTAATTTGTTGTACACTTTAATGTAAACACTATGCCATTAATGAATGAAGTGTGATAACTAGCTAGAAATTTACATTGCATACATGAAAGAGAAAACTTTTAACCTTTAACAACAAATCTATCTATGAAACAGTAATGGATCCAGGGCACTATTTGGGATAAAAGCAAGCTCTTTATTTTATACCGTTTTCAAAAATAAATTAAAATTTGTTATTACCTAAAGTGGAAAGATTGGTTAGAGTACTGGTAAAAGTAATGCTTTTACTCCTTAGAATTACTAGGTTTGTGGACTTAGTTAGAAGTGTGGTATCCTGAAATAAACAATGGACAAAATTAAGAAATGCTATATAATATACCACTGTCAGAACCATTCAGAATTTGATCAATCAAGTGTTAACATCATTCGCATCAATCCTTCCTATGCAACATTTGTTGGATGTTGTTGTCAGGGGCAAATTTGATAAAGAGTGCATTAAGAGCATCTGTTGTCTATTTCTGTAAAGATCAATGGCAGCATTTGAGACCTGCTTAATAGGCTAGTAAACTAATCTACTAGACACAGAGACCACTGAACAGTGTACTTGTCTAGTGTGCAAAAGTTGCCATGATAGATTGCAACTGTCAACACTGTACATTAAATAAAAGGAAATAGTAAATCTTTCACCTTGTTACAAGAGTAGAACCACCCTTCTGCAATGTATATCAAATATACATCAGACATAGGACAGTGCCTAATGTAACTGTGGTGTAATGATTCAGTCTTTGTTACAAACTTTAATAAACCTCAACAAAACTTACTGAAGTTTCGGGACATATGTCTGACATTTAGTATTGCATGCTGGGACCTCAGATGAGACAGGCAAAAAACCAAGCTAGTGATTATGGAAAATATAAATTTTCATTCCTGAACAATTAAAATGAAACAAAAATTTAGTGAAAAATTTTGTGTTTTGGGTTTTTTTTTAGGTTGGCGCTGACATGATTACAGATTGTGCGAATGGAGTCTTGACACCACCGTTGTGGCAACATCCTGTACACAATGATACTTCAGATCATGAAAGTACAGGACATGTGATCAATAAAGATGACAAAAATGGTTAACCCTTTAAACGCCGAGTTACATCACATCTGCCATTTGCTGGCATTATTAGGAGCTCACCATATTCTCCACGTTAGCAGGATAAGGGTTAATATGGCACAGATAACTTAAAAAATGACCTGAAATGGGAGGTACTAAATGGATAACTGTACCAGCATCAATCTTTTATACAACACAATAAATAAAGCAATAATAGAATAGAATAACAATAGAAAGTGTTAGTGAAATTTGAAGGAATACTTGAGGCTGCAATGAGGATAATCTTCATGATGACATTCTTCTGGGCCAGTACATTAAATAGTTCTGTAGATGGGCATCAGCTTTTTGGACACACATTATTAACATCCCAGAATATTTAAATCTCAATACAGTACCCATTACTGTAAGAATCTTAATTGCCAGGGGAGGACATTAAATTATAACGATGCTGAGTGGTCACTGTTCATCCTCAAGACTTACAAAGTATTACTTTCTCATACTTTGTCACATCTGACAGCCAGAATGACAGGTCATTTTGTCATGGGCCCTTTGGCAGACATCTTGGTATGGATATCATGCAGTAGTGGCCATTACACTCTAACATCAAAAATGGCAACATTGAAATTTGTGATATGTGGACTGCTTAATTGCTTTTGCTGCTAAGCCCATGATGTCATGAGCACCTGCAAAATGGTTTCCTTGTGCACCCATATCTTTACTCAAGAAATATGAAACAGCCAAATAAACTTCTGAATTCATTCAAAATTGCTAAGTATGTACTTTCACCTATTATGTGTAAAGATGTTGAATTTTAAGCCAGCCTTATTTACTGCATCTCTAAGCCATCTGTAGAAGTATTATATAATGCCATGTGTAGCTGTCATAAAAATGGTATTCCCAATGCATCTTCCTAATATAAGCTATGAGTTAGTATACATTAATTCAGTTTCTAATACAATTTCTCTTCATTTTTGAGTTTAAGAAAGATTGTGAAAAGGTCAGCTCAGCATGTAGACTATGCAATCGGCAGCCAAAGTGTTCATGTAGGTAATTTAAATTTTGGTATAGAAAATAGAATATCCACAACCTGAAATATCCATCTGAAACATGAATTGAAAGTGCGACACTAGCACTCTTCGAATGGTAGGACTGTGTGCTGTAATAATGGTTTAACACCAATGACACTGAAGAACAAGTGGTAGGAATTATCATATAGATTTAACACATGACACACACAGCCCACCACACCCCCCTCTCCCCCCCCCCCCAAAAAAAAACCTCAAGTGTTCGATATTAACATTTTTAATAAACTTAGTTACTCTATTTTCATTCCAGTCCTTCTTATACAACGTCATGGGCTCAAATGTTGTCTGCATTTCATATGAATGGCCCAGCTCAAGCATGGCCTGCTTGTCTTAACAAATGAAATTATTAACTTATTAAATTCTTGCTGTATGAAATAAAATAATGCAAAATTCCATTACTCTGACTTGCACAAGACCAGTCAGGTGCAAAATTATTGGATATTCGTGAGTGCAAGACAGTCTGTAAGTAACAGTAAGTTCTTGCAGGTAATTTTTTTGTTACTGCTTCTACACTTGGGTTGTACAAACTAATAAGAGGGGTATTTCATTTGGATGTCGCCTTCATCTGCTGGTTCAGGGTGATCAGAGTTAACTTCTCTCTTTTTCTGGAGTCTTCATAACTGAAGAAGTTGATTGATTAGGAGAAAAGGGGTCAGGTTGATGTACCAACGCTCCTAGGTCATTTTAAAAATGTCCCTAAGATCTGCCTGTTTCATTGATGAATCATTTTTTCGGGTAAACAGCAAAATTTCGGCCATGGGACTACTCTCCTTGAGTGCCTGATTATCAGGATTTCCAAATAACTGGACATCAGATTTAGGAAATTTTGCTGTATTTGATGGAAAGTAATTGTCAGAATTTCTGCCCCAGAACTTCTTATTCTATGACTGCTATACTGGATCCAGAACTGAGTTTAGGATGTAACTTTGTACATTTCACAATAGCTACATTTTAAGTCAACATATTTCATGTACTCATACGTCTCTTTTATGAATTTTGATTATAAAAAAGTAAGATAAAAATATTGACAGTCATATAAAAAATTTCCTACCTAAAAATTTTAATAATATTGCTCCTCGTATTGGAAGATACATATTACTATATTACTATAATATATATCTCTACTTTGTAACAATTCACTCATGCTGTTCTCACTCACTTTATGCATGCACATCTTTCAGCGGACTTAAGTTGGTCGCATGTCAACAAGCTATGACCCACCATTGATATCCTATGGTTCAGGTCATAATGGAATTGTCAGCCTACATCAACACTGCCATCCAGAGGACGCACAAGGGTGACTGAGGGTGAGGGAAGGCACAAAATAATAATTAATAAATCATGTCTGTTATGCCAAATAGATCTTATGTCATCCGTGTCCTTGTACTCTGTGCAAATAAAACACCTTGATACATGACACCATTGATCTCCATGCTCACCACTAATGAGTTGTCCATACCTGCTCTCCCATCCCCTGCAAGCAAGAAATATATTTATTTACTACTAATGTTTTATGTGAAATATGAGGAGACATAGAATGCAAATATACAAAGAATTATAGTTCATACAACACAAATATTAACAGGAATTTGAAGTCTGTTACTAAAGTGAGGGAATAAAGGGAAGTAAAATAACTGCCCCCATGGAGCAAAGTCTTCTTGGGAAGCCAATAATTCCTCAATTAGTAAAGAAATTCTCTTCATTTTATGGAACTCAAAGATTCATTATTATGCTCACAAGAGACCAAGACTTTTCCATACTGTGAGACAGATTAAGGCTGTCCATGCCCTCCCATTATATTTCTTTAATCCATTTTAATATTATGACCATCTACACTTAGGTCTTCCATGTTCTCTCCTTCCTTCAGTTTTCCACACCAAGAGCCTGCATGCATTCCTCTTCTGGAAACTGACATAATAGTTAACATTTCTACTTAAAAAACAATTCATGGTTATTTCTTGCATTTATTTTGTAATTTGTAAAGCCACACTGTTAAACCTTCTCTTCCTTGTGTATCACTATCATGAACAAAACATTCATGCATACAACCAGGTACTGAAAAACATTAATAATATCGAGGTTATATTTTTCTAGTTTAACTTTATAAGTAATTCATAAATATTTTTCTGTTTGTAGAAATACATTTAAAACAATTTTAGAACTTTTGTTAACATCTTTAAAATTGAATTATGGGAAGCATCATAATTCTGATACAACTGCATTCTACGCAATGACTCTTTGTGTACGAACTGAAAAGTGCTGCTTTAAAGGAACTACTGTTATTTTACATGAGAAGTGGCAACTAACTTCTTAAAAAGTCACTGGAAATTTACAGTAACGGAAGGTTGGGATCACCAGCAATTATGGTGTACAAGACAGAAAAATGCCTCTAATTATGTAAGCTCCAAATGAAAAAAGGAAGAGTGGTCTGTATGGAAAATTACTGATGGTTAAATTAATTGAATCACAAGACAAAATCTCTAATGAAAGGTATGAAGGGAAGACAAAAGAAGACTTTGTTCATCCACGTGTATATTTCACTTTCTCAAATAATCAAATTGATTAAATTTTATATGCAAACGGGGAGGGGGGGCAAGGAGTAAACTATAAATTGTTATTCAGTGACTTTTGTCATTCATTTCAGTTTAAATCAAACTTTATTATTTTTTAAACATGTAAGATATATATATATATATATATATATGACATAAAAAACAAATGTCATTAAACTCAAAAATTTCATGTAAAGATCTTTTCAGTAGCAAAAATTAATATTTGACTTTGAATACCACCAAAGCAGGTCAAAAAACCTGGAATTGTTGATACAAGGCTCTCACAGTCGATCTTTATAACAGAAAACTGATTTGAAACTCTACTTAACCTAACAGAATCAACAGACCACAGCTGGGTAGAATTTGACAAGAAGCTTCAAAGCAGCACAAGAAGAATCACACAGAATGCTGCTTGAAGAGGGAACGTTGCAATTGAGATCAACAAATTATCTACAATAAGCTTCAAGTCTAAATCTAAAAATAATAAAATTGTTTCTGGTGAACATAGAGAACATTTACTACATGGAAGAGACTGGAACTGTTCATTTCCTATCATTGTTAATGGTTTAATTGCAACAAACAGAAGTAATAAAAAGACAAGTATGGGAAAGGTAAACACAATTAGTGTTTCACAACATAAAGTTCATTCAGTTGTGTTCATTGACAATAACCATGCAAGAGGCTGTACAACTAAAGTACATGATAGTAGCATTGGTTTCATTATGGTGCCTAATTACATGTAGATCTTTATAGATCCATTGTATTGATGATATTAATACAAATTATCTTGTAAACAGCAACAAGAAATTGCGGCTTGATGCTATGTTATGCTTGTATAATTTATCTGGTATAGCAGATTGCCCTAAAAGAATTCAAAATAAATCTAGTACTGTGTTCGACAATATCTGTATTGGTACCTGTAAAATTAATAATTATAGTATTTCTTCATTATTTAATGGCCTATCAGACCATGATACTCAACTTGTTATGATGAAGGACATTAATTTTCAAATACAAAATTATCATATTCACACTATTAGGAACATAGATAAATACACTATGACTGAATTTCAGATTAAATTAAGCTATGAATCTTGGGAAGATTTATTGTAATGATCATAACAAAGGTGTTAATTCCTCTCTTAATACCTACTTGAGGATTTTCTATTCTAATTTTCCCATAGTCAAATTAAATGAGAAGTTAATATTAATTCATGGATTACAACAGGCTCAAAAATCTCTTGTCTTCATAAAATAAATCATTTACTTAGTAGGGACTCTAATTTAAAAATTACTGCGAACTATATTGCAAAATTTTGACAAAGGTCTTATAAGAAACAAAAAGAGCTGTGTACAATAATCAGATCTTAAATTCAACTAATAAAACGAAAACAGCTGGGAATATTATAAAATCTGAAATGGGCAGAAATGAACAAAACAGTCATGATGGAGATGTAAATGATAATCTCTGAGATATTCCTGATTCCTTTCATAACTATTTCCTATCAATAGCTAAGAAAGTCACGCAAAACATAAAATATTATAATAATAATAATAATAATAATAATAATAATAATAATAGCAGTAGTAATCTGATACATCATATATCTCAGTCATTTAAAAACCCTTTTCCTCAAATAAAATTTAGCTATTTATCACCTAAAGAAAATGAAAAGGGTTTTAATTCTTTAAAATCAAATTTCATATGGGTATGACTGACCAAAATTCAAATTTAGAGAATATGGGGCAATAGAAGCATTTTGGAACAAAGGAAGAAGTGTTTAACTTCAGAAGTATAGCAAGACACAAGTGAGCAGGGGGGACTCTCTGACTGTAGCAGCAGAACGGACACAAAGTTTTGGTGCTCCGTCAGTTTTGGACAATTTAAATATAAATTTTCAACTAGAAAGTGACACATAACTATGTCTGTGCAAGTGCTGTGGATACACTCTCTAATGTTTTCGAAATCCGAATACTTCCAGTAAATCTAAAAGTGTAAAATCTGTCCCCCCCC
>JGI20166J26741_11570918_pt1 | contig 11954 bp, 8 predicted proteins | sample TergutCu122P5_FD_26741 | JGI IMG/M metagenome (IMG submission 26741) | reverse complement strand
CTCACATTTATGCACCTACCATACTGCAGGGCAGTGCTTTTCAGACTTTTTTGTCTATTGAACCCCTTTCCACACTCAAATATTTCACAGAACCCCTTCTTTTTTTGCTTGTAGGTAAATAAAATAACATTAAAACTTCTTTGTAAGCTTAATCAATCAATAAAATAGTACAAATTATTGTGTGTTAATTTCTCAGTTTGGCAAATGAGGCTATCATGATGGACACATGAATTTCAAATTCGGTACACTGGGTGAGTTTCAATCTGAGATCTGCCTCAGCATCCAGCTTATTTCTGTATTTGGTTTTTGTTACGCTTTATCATGAAAATCCAAATTCACAAAGGTAGGTGGTTGAAAAGGCAGCAGTTTTCTAACTACATACTTCAAGATCTCAGGATACTCTTAAGTTAAGTTGGCCCAGAAACTTGAAAGAGAAAGACTGGGAAATTTTTAAAATAAAACTGCATCACTTATTTATCAATTGTTCACACTCAATGACTGAGAAGACTTCCATCTGGAGTAAGCCAATGAAAGGATCTCAGCCAAATACTGTAATTACTGTTTTGTGGAAAACATTCCTCCAATAAGCTTTGTGTCTGAGATGCTCAGGTATATCATGTTTTACACCTTGGCACAGTTTTACCCTACTCTTCAGTACACTGACTCACTGTACTGAAACAATCAAATTAATTTTGTTGCACACTTGGTACCAAGATATAAGTTTTAACTTCACAGCAGCTGCTTTGTCCTCAGCTGAAGGTGTGGTTCTGTTGCGACTCTGAATTGACAGGTTAAACTTGTTTAACTTATTGAAAATGTCAGCACGGTTTGCCAGCTGCTGCAAACATGGAATATCTGAGAAATAGTTGGCTAATGGTGTTCCTGTTTCAAATTTTTAAAAAACTGCAATTCCATCATCAGTTACAACACTGTCATCAGCACCTTACCAGGAGACAGCCAACAAACGTTGACATGAAAAATCAAAGTTTCATACCCAATGCACATGTCATTGCAGAGCAGTTTAACAGTTAAAATTTAAATATGATGCCTTAATAAAGTTAACAACTTGTACTGGATTGCCTAATACAGATATCAATGAGTTTGTCATCCTCTTAACTACCAATGCATGTTTCCACAAAGTGCAGTGGTCACTTGTATACATTTTGGATACAGTCTTTATGTTTATGTACTGTGGGCTCCACTATTAGAAAAAAAAATTTGATGGCAAAGGGCTATAAAACTCTTCTTCCTCTAAAAACTGTTGAGTACTGGAGTGTGTTTTCATATCTTTTCATGATTTGGTTTTGTTTTAAATGTTCCTGTTTTTAACCGCTGATCCCTTAGTACTATAAATTTAATAAGACAGCATAGGCCAATGTCTGACACTGACATGACATGTGTATTAGACTCAAACTTTAAAACTAGCTGCTAAAACCTGGAGACTGTACTGTCTATCCCATTATTCTGCAAATGTCATTGTTCTCTGCCTACACTCTATCCACCCTGGAGGGGGCAGGCAGTGTTTACTGCAACCCTTCTTAGCTTATTCTTCTTGGGACAGCATCTCTCAGAAAGGGTCAAATGGTCTGCAAGTTATGCAACAGTTTTTTTCTGAAGTACTTTATTTAACTTAGTAAAATATTTTTTAATATCATCTAATATTCATAACTTAATATAATTATAGAAGCAAGGTGATAAAAATAATTCACGCTGCATAAACAATGCCCACGTTTTCAACAGCATTTCACAGAACTTTACATGGCTTTGAAGGAACCCAGTTCTAAAAACACTGATGTAGGGCTATATAAATTCACAATCATCCCTGATATAACTAGTGCATCAGGAACATGCATAAAACAATGGAAACAATTTTAGAAAGGGGCTTCTTTTTCAGAGTCAGTCCTTCCTGTTTGTAAATGCTGATAACCACTGTCTGTACCACTAACCAATAATAAAATATGCTGACTGAATCTGCTGTCAGTTCCACTAATCTAAAAAAATGTGACACCTCCAAAAGTGTACGTGCGTGCGCGCGCGCGCGCGTGCGTGTGTGTGTGAGAGAGAGAGAGAGAGAGAGAGAGAGCGTATGCGTGTGTACATATGTATGTATGTGTGTATGTATGTTTGTATGTAAGCATGCATACACGCATTAAAAGCATCTCAGGTGATTTGCTACAATGTGTTAAGATTTATGAATATTCTTAATGAGAACTTACTTCTTTCTGCAGCAGAGGTTTCCTCTCAGGAGCAGTCATTGTAGTGAGTGTGGAACAGAGATCCCTGAGTTTGCGGAGCATTTCCTCAGTGGCTTTCCTCAAGGCAATACTCATATCTTGCTTGGTTTGTAGGTCAGTTGCCACTCTCTGGCTGTCATAAGCAACAGGAGCAACCTTCTTCAACTCTGCTTCAGCTTGCTCCAGCAACTTTAGGATTTCATCCTTCTGTTCTCTGTAGCTAGTCCATACTTTGTGTGTACCTGCATTAAGAATCAGCAGTAAACAACAATGATGATGATGATGATGATAATGATGATGATGACAATGACGACGACGACAACAACAACAATGATGACAACAACAAAAACAAGTGTGAATTACATTATAGGAATTTCTTAGCCTGATTGACTAGTATCAGATCAGTTGTTGTATGCCATCAACAAAGCTTTAAAAAAAAAATGCCCTAAGGAAGCCCCTGATGATACGCCAAAAGATTCAAACATGTGTAACAAACTACAATGAATAAAGGGGGACTTTAAGCAGCATTAAACAAAAATCTCTCTGATATAATCTCATGGTTAAAAGCCCATTTCCTTATGCTCAACTTTAAAAAAAAAAAAAGTATTATTTAGAATTTAGAACTCAAAAATTGCACTGACACTACATTAGATATTCACTACAGTAATAAATCTATTGTTAATGTTACATATACAAAGTTTCTGGAGTAAGTGACTTATGACACACTAACTTGGGATAATCATATTGACAAATTAATTTCCAGATTGAACTCTACATGTTATGCAATAAGAGCTGTAAAAGAAATGTTGTCAAGGAAAGCTTTAAGAATGCTATATTTTTCTTATGTAAATTCTATCATATCCTATGGCATAATTTTTTGCGGGTCATACCCCTAATATATTAAAATATTCAGAACACAAAAAAAAATTTTAACAATTATAACTAATTTGAAGAACATGGATTCATGTACAGAACTCTTGAAAACAATAGAAATTTTACCTTTCTATTCTCACTATATATTTTCACTTTTATACTGAATGTGGTGAACAACAAGCATTTATTTACAAGGAACTTAAGAAGTCCATAACCACGACACTAGATCTGCTAATAATTTTCATCTACCCATTACTAATTTAACCAAATACCAAGAGAGGAGCTAATTATACGGGAATTAAAATTTTTAATCATCTTACTACTCACATAAAGTGTGTAGTGAATGAAATACAAGTTGTATATTGGCCTTAATGAGGTTTCTTCTTTCTAACTCATTTTATTCTATTGAAGAACATTTTAATTCTAATAAATAATATATACTCCAGATTGTTAATTTTCAATGTTACAATTAATATTGTATTATGCAATCTTCATAATTATATTCTGTAATATGACAGCTATAATTTAACGGGTACACTGTGTCATCATAATATGACCATTTCCACATCCGTTAGTTGTACATTTTAATGGATAAATGGAACATAAATGAATGAATGAATGAATGGAATTGAATGGTTGTATCAGAAAATGAACAGTGCCTATTTATGTGAGATCTGCATTTTAACAGAACAGCATGAACAGACAGATCACACTTGAAAACTTCATTAATTCAAAGTGTTTGGAACCAACAAATATGATACTAGTACAAATTACAAAGGAAAATAATCTGATTTTTAGGGCTCAAATGTATTATAGTGCAGTGAACACACCTAAATGACTGAGCACACAAGACTGGCATTATGAATGGAAAGGAAGCCAGAAAAGAGAGAGTATCACAGAATATATATGCAAGTACACACTGACATACAGTGGGATACTAGCCCACACCAGTGATAAAACACCAAACTGCACTGAATGCAGTGTGATAGATGAAGTGAAGGAGGGGAATGGAAGTTACTGCAATGTATATACAGAGGGAGCTGATATGGACCTCTAACAACTGCACAGAAAATACGTTGTTAAACACATATAGAGGAAACTGACATGGACCTGTAACCACCACACAGAAGATATGTAACACATGTAGAGAGAGCTGACATGGATCTCTACCCTGAGGTGCCTCCAGAAAGAACATCATCTTTCTGGTTACTGGGACTGGCCTCCCATGCTTCACCACTCCACCATATTTACCACACTACAACTGAATTGTGTTGATTATTTCAGTATACACTTACATGGTACATTAGTTAAAATCATGAAGTCATGGTGTATTCTATGATTCTTCTATACAGTAACACAATTAAAAACACATTCTTGATCAAGTATGTGAGAGTGTGGTGAGACGGTTGAGCAACAGTGCACATGAGACCAGCACAACAAATGGAAAGGCAGTCAGTGATAGGGCTGACAGAGCTTTGAAGGGTGTATAAAGTACATAATACTGAGATTTTTGTTTATGTAGCATGAGTTTACACTAAAATAATTTTGGATGATTAAATTTTAGTCATTGTTAGGCTGCAAAAGTGCTTCAAATTAAAAATTAACCATATTTTGAATTAACCAGATTAAATTATAACCAAAATGCTACACTTTAAACTGGGGAACTCACATTCACTTCAAAACAATCGGTATTTTGAATAAACTGATACAAAATTAATGAGGTTTCATTGTACAGAAAACAACATCAATTGTTCCATTCCACTTTTGTGTATACAATACTTTAAATCTAACTCTCAAAACCAAACAAAAGAATAAGAAACTATTCCAATGACTGACAAATAAGCTCACCTTTCAGCTTCTTGAGTTTCTCCACAGTCTGACCATAAGCTTCATTCCAACCAGTTTCAAGATTGGAAATCTCAGTCTTCATGAAGCTTGGAGCATTGGTGTCTTTGACAAGGTCCTTGCCACGCTGCAACATGCTCATTATATTGCTTCTCTGGTGATCCAGTTGTGTGACAGCTGTCTCCTGCTGTTTGATCATCACATTTACTGAATCCAGAGTTTCTGGCTGTGGGCCTGACATGGAAGTTTCTTTAACTTTCTGCAGAAGCCCAACCACCTACAACACCCAACACAGTTGCAAGACATCACACATAACTGGTCTCTCAAACTACACACTTCACACATACACAATACACTACACTGAAAACTAGTTTCTGTTATAGAGCTACACAAAGTGTTAAATTAACAGTCAGTGACATTAAAATATAAAATTATGAAAACAAGTGATTATCTGCCACTGAATATCTGGCACATTTAGACACCAAAAGAGTAAGCAGCTGTGACAGCAAAGTCAGTATAGTGAATATGCTATGGGCTGGATGATCTGGGGTTAGATTCCCAGGACAGGCCAGGAGTTTTTCTCCTCTACACAGCATCCAAACCAGCTGTAGAGCCCACCCAGCCTCCTAGTTGGTAGATGACAGTGATGCTTTCCCAAGGGGATAGAGGCAGGGGCATGATGCTGACCACTCACCTCCACCTACTGCTGAGGTTAAGAATGAGTGAAGCTATACCTCTCCTCCTTCTATATGTCTTCACTGCACTGACAGAGACTACTTTACCCTTTCACCAAAAGAGTAAGCAAACACACTGTATCATATTAATACAAATCACATGTGTTGGTTGCATGTGTTTAAGCTTTCATCTCCTTGTTGGCAAAATTATGTGTTGGTTAAAGTGACACCTGCCTAGGAGGAAGACACTTTCGTTCTCTTTATTTTTTGTTGATATATTTATTGCTGCCTGTTCTTATCTTGCCTAGGCAATGTGTGTAGCAGCAAGTAACTGTGTGTTGCTTTGTACAGCAGTGTGCACCACTGTTTGCTGCAGTGGTAAGCACTGTGTAGCTGGAGAAGCAGTGATTGTGTTGTGGTGATGATGAACCCCACACTCCAGAGATTTGAACTAAATACAGTCCACTTATATCAGCATTAATCAGCATGAATATTTTTGATAAGAATAAAAATGAGATACAGTTATAGTAAAAGTGTTGTTAGTAGTATAACTAGCTTCAATAAACAGTTACTTTAATCAGATACAATAATTTACATAAAAAGGAAGCAATGTCAATACCATTCTAAGTTAGTGAGCAAAGGCAATCAAATACCAGAATCTACCTATGATAAATCCTTTCTTTCACATATTTAATTTATAAGTCTATTTCTTACATTGTGTCAACCTACATTTCATAAGAATAGTTTTTGTAACTGCCCTGACAGATGCACTTTGGCACTAAACACACATCAAAAACGAATTCAATTCAATTTAGGTTTTGGGAGAGTTTATAATCCAGTCTTCTTAAGTACTTAGAGTTCATGAATTTGATATTAAAATACAATTACATTACACCAACAATTTTAACACCTATGTAAGACTTTGTCAAAAATGGTGAAAATTTGTTGTCAGTAATGTTAATATTAGTTTCCACACATGTTAAAATTAAACAATGGTGTAGTTATGTTGCTTAACAACTCCCAGAATTAGCTCTTTAAAAACCAAAACAAATTCACTAAAAAAAACTGAATGGGCTACAGTGCCAATCAAATACATTTTGGTTGATTTCTAAGCCACCAAAAATTCATCACTATGTAAGACCAGGAACACTTCTGGATGAAATTCTGTATACTCTCTTACATACCTCCCTCACTTCCTTTCGGTAAGTATAGCACTTATAATGTACATCAGTTTTCACCATGGTGAGTTCTATCGTTGGAATCAAGTTTTTATATCGTGCAATGAGCTGTTCTAATCTCTTCTGCTCAGTCAGTGACTCCTTGTCTGAACAGTGTGACACAAGTGAGTCCAGAGTTTGTACCAACCACTTCATGTCTTCTCGTTTAGCATCCACTTCATGACAGATGCTCTGAAATAAAAGTCTTAGAAGTTGGTATTTGTACATGTGCATAAAAATTATCATTCAATGACATTCAACACCTCATCCACATGCATCACACATCACCCATGATTATTATGCAGAAATCAAGCATCACATGAGCTTCTTTAACAGCTTATGAAAAAAAATGTTAGACTCACAAAAAACAGTCTTAAAAATCACAAGAACATTTCAGAAGTTCAAATGAGAAAGAAATTTAATTATTATTGCAATCTGTTATTCTTACATTGCATTTCTTTTCAGTGTATCTGAATACTGTGGTAAATCAGACCACTGTGACTGTTCATGCAGGGGACAAATTTGTTGAATATCACCATTTTGCTGAATTGATTTTTTTTTATTTGTTTTTATTTGATTTATTTGATTGCTTGAGTTTGCTTGTATTTACTTTAATGTTAATTTACGTCTATTATTATGTTCATTTGCATCTGAATCTTTGGTAGCCCATGCTCCACTGTTTGGGAATTAGTAACTTTCCATTCCCACTTAGCATCAAGTTGCAATTATGGAAAATTCCACTGACTAGCCTGCATCTGCATTTCTTTGTCCCGGGACGCATCCAAACTTGCACGTGTTACCTCATCCCACACTAGCTTCATGTTAGCCAATTAAATCTGAGATTTAATTCACGTGGTTTCTTTGTTTCTAAGACGAAGCGTCGCTTCACTTCACCCCAAGCTCCTCAGACAAAGTACAGCCACCAACTAGGGCGGATGCGCCGCGTCGCACACTCACACAATTATTTTGTCTCTTTGTGTCACACCAACACAAAGTAATTAGAATGTGCAACGACTCATAGGTTGAAGGTGCAACAGCACTAGGTATGTGTCCCCAGCAACACACACAGGTTCTTACACCCTCTCATTGTAAATGTGTCCACACGCGACACAATACAGTCTACCAACAGGTACAGGCAACTGCGACGCTATGTGATTGAAGTGCAAGTTTTCCTTTATCAATGTGAGTTTGAGCAAATCAAGTAAGTACAGTACAATCCAGTGCAGTGCAAGTGTTGCTCATCGTGAGTGTCAGCTCACATCAGTACAGTGTCATCGATCTTTGAATAGTGATAAATTCAAGTCCAAACCAGCTACCAGAGAAATTTACTTGATAGTCCACTGATTGTAATTATGTAAATTGAACCAGTGCATTAAATAAATGTCTTATGTACCCAACGCACGTACAGTGACAGTCACAGAATTCTACAAATAGGAAAAGTCTCAAAATCATTGCACTGAGGATTCAACACAAAACCTGAGGTGGAAACAAAAATTGTAACTTTGTGACTGTCACCGTTTTCTGATCTTAAAAAATGATGTTCCATATTAGACACGTTTCTTGAAAAAAAATACACTTCACCATCAACACCTAACAGGCAGTCCCTCATTCCGAAAAGAAGTGCTGCATATATCGTCTACAACAATGCTGTTCCCATTTTTCATACACACATTACACACAATGCTGCTTACTAATTACTTTACAACTGTAACATAAATTCAAAACAGATACTTTTATCTACACCTCTAGAAATTTTAATACTGTACTGAAATTAAGACCTCAACTTTCAAGTATGATATAAACATATCTCAGTGACCTTTGCCGTACAGTTCTCAGAAACTTTGACTCTGTCACAAACATAATAATTTTATTCCATAATGAAAGCACATGCACATTTAACTACTCCATTCTTTACAATGGACTTAACTTCAGTACAACTTGTTCCTGTGGAATGTTGAACACTTCCAATTACCTACCCAACACAATCTTCAACAGAAGGTGTCTGGGGAAGGGGAAGCAGGAAAAAAAATCACAACTGTATTGGGCTACAGAGAACTCCATTTTTCTCATAACATATATACATACGTTGCCCTTTTACTGCTCACAGGGGTTTTAAAGTACATATTCCCTGAAAACAGCAAGGGCATATTGCACTGGAAGTTTCACTATTGCACCTCCTACACCTTAAGCTGATGTTACATAAGTCAAATAAAAAAAAACTGTGTTAACCTGCCACTCTAGTTTTCATACTTCTGAATCACACCCATGCACTGCAACAAGTAACCTATAGCACCAGAACTCACAGGATTATCTACAGCCAACATAGTAGTGCCTGATACTCTTATGAACCAACTAAGAAAAAATATAAACACACCTGGAATACAGCCCTTTCCTTCTCAAATTCCTCAAGCGTATTAACTTCTTTCATTATGTTTTGGAGACTAATATCCACCATATCCATCCACTGTACCATTTCCAAAAATCTGAAAAGAAAATGCAAATACTCTTAAACTATTCAGAACCAATATAATTATGGAAAATAATATATGCTACATGCAGCAAAATTCACAAGCATCTGGCACCTTAAAACAGTAAAATCCTCACTTGAAGTTTCTTTGAGAAGCAGTGAATTTCAAATGGAGGAAATATAATGCCAGGATTACTATTTGGGATCAAGTATATCACTGTATGCATAAAACATCCTCATGCCAAATAAAGTAACTGCATTGTGAAACTGGTTTGGGTGATTAACAGAAAGGAACCAAATATTTCAGTGTGAAGCTGAATTTCATTAGCAAAATATGCACATCAATCCACTTGAAGAACAAAATTTTGATGTCTGAAACTGTCCATAACATTCTGATTTTTATGAAGTCCTCTTACTGCCATAAAAATAATCTGTGCCAACATGCTCCTGAACATGAAGTTAAATACATTTCCTATGGAATTAAATATATACGTGTATATATATATGGGCCGGGTAACGTAGTCGGTATAGCGACTGCCTACGGGCTGGACGGTCCAGGGATCGAATCCCGGTGGGGGCGAGATTTTCCGCACCTGTCCAGACCAGCCCTGAGGCCCACCGAGCCTCCTGTAAAATGGGTACCAGGTCTTTCCTGGGGGTATAGTGCGGCCGGAGCATGACAATGACCCCTCACCCCTTTCTAGTGCCAAGGTCAAAAACAGAGTAGAGCTATACCTCTACCATCCCTAAGGGCCTTCGTGGCCTATGACAGGGTGAAACCTACATATATATATATATATCATATGTGTGTGTGTGTGTGTGTGTGTGACAGAGAGAGAGAGAGCACATAAATTTTATACAACCTATACCAAAAACACTCAATGCTCAAACAACCAATTTACTGTATTAATTTGTATTTTATTTCAAGATGCTGTCAGCAGCTTAGATTCTGTAGCACTGAATAGTGGGATTAGTGGATGAATACTGAACTGGTAAAGATATAGCACAAAGTGATCATGGTCTTATTCAGCATACTACCCTGGCATTTGCCTAACAGATTTGACTCTAAATATCTGTGCAATACAAAAACGAAGTGCTAATCACTCAAAAATGACATACAGCCCAAACATCTAATAATCAAATTCATGATTATGGCAATATTAACTCTTTTACATAACTAAACACCCAGTACATGCAACAAGGGTTTTAAGTTTGTTCAATGTTCAATTACCCAAACCAGTGTTTGGACCGTAATGCAATTTTAAAATCAATGTTCATCACTATTTACTGTTACACTGAGACTGATCAAACAACAAAGCACAATGAAAGGCTGTTGACAATCCTTTGATTAGTCATTCTACATTTCATGAAGTGAGAAATAAAGAATTCACTTTATTTATTGTCAATGAACTTACTTCTGTTGGTAGTTTTTCCACAGTGTAGGAATCTGCTGAAGCTGCCGTGAAATGGTGTCGATTTTCCGGGACATAGCTTCCCATTGTGTCACAGCCCTACTGTACGCATCTCTCAAGGATGAGTCATGTGGATCCCATTGGTTAAAGCTATTACTGATCTTACTCATGTTCTCAAGACATCGCTCAACTTCTGCAACCACTCTGCGCTCTACAAAGAACTCCTAACAATACAGAAAATAAGGCAGGTAATTACCACTCAGATTGGAAATTTAATAACTTATAAATTATTGCCCTTCAACAGAAAATGTGGACATCTGGATACTGACAAACATGGATAACAAAGTACATTACCACAATAATTTAAAAAAAAAAAAACTCGCAGCTTATCATTTTCATTAGGTTAGTGTGTTGTTTCAACCAATAAACAACAAAAATATCATTAATTATGTTGTACATTCCCCAGTGTCAAAGTTGTATTTAATAAGCACCATAATCTGATATAATCTATGAGATAGACTACATCTCATTACCAAATAATTGCTTGCTATTGCAGCTGTTCATTTGTTCATATTAAGGAATGTATAAACTTTTTCCCACCAAGGGGTCACATACTGGATCATCCATACCACAATGGAATGTACACCGATGGCATAATGTCTGCACCTAGTTTTTTGAATGCTGGAAAGCTAGTTTAAAAGTTGTAACATTGGGCAGGCAACTGGATGGGTGCATATACAATATGATGAATTCCATTTTTTTTACTAGGAAAAAACAACAGCTCATGTTAGTATGTTAACGAACAGGGATGCAAATGATTTCACTATCATGCTTTACATAGGTGCAAAACATTGAAAAGTTTATATGGTCAATACTCCGTGCATTAATCAAATGAATACAATATTAATGCCAACAAATGCTTGCTAATATTTTGATGTAGTTTAACCACAAGGTTTCCTCTAAAATGTTTCGTTCACTTACATGGTCAACTTCGGGGAGGTATGAACCAGAATACAATTAAAACGACAAACAAGTAAGAACCATTCCACCATTGACAATATCATATAATCAGAATACAAAATAACAGTTAAAAGAAATTATAAAAATAAGTTTAACACGTAGAGATTACTGGTTGCCAAAGCCTGCACCAGGTTGAAGAAAATTATAAGATTCCAAAACAGCAGACCTAGATAGGATTTGGAGAAGCTATATGCTCAAAGACAAAGAGTGCA
>JGI20166J26741_11570696_pt1 | contig 11957 bp, 10 predicted proteins | sample TergutCu122P5_FD_26741 | JGI IMG/M metagenome (IMG submission 26741) | reverse complement strand
TGAGAAAAATCTTTGGTCCAGTGCAAAATGAAGATGGATTCTGGAGAATCAGAATGAATTACGAGCTGAACGACCTAATAAAAAACACAGATATAGTGAGGTTTGTAAAACGCAAAAGAGTGGCTTGGCTGGGTCACGTGATGCGGATGGAAGGAAAAAGAAAGCCTAAAAGAGTACTAGATTGGAAACCAACAGGTAGGAGAAACAGAGGAAGACCAAGGAAAAGATGGATTGAGGACATCAAAGAAGATATACAGATGATGGGAATAAGAGGGTGGAGAAAGTTTTGTAAGGAAAGGGTGGAACGGAAGAAAATCACTGTGAAGGCTAAAACCCACAGGGTTGTAATGCCAGTAAAAGAAGAAGAAGAAGGATATTTATTTATGGGTCCACGTTAAGAAAATCATGTGAGCTACGCCATTAGCAGAACTACAGAAGAGTGGAAGATGGATACAAGTTAACTCATATACCTTTGGACTTTTCGAGCACGTGTGTCAGTTCTTAATGTACCGTGTTTGTGTGCTGTGCGGAAGCCCCAAGTTTAATGCTTAGTTATTTGTATTTATTTTTTTTTATATTGTCAAAGGGGTAATCTGTAACACTGGAATAAGCTTGTAATTAAACATATGCCTCTGAATGCCTTGTTATTTATCCTTCTTCCAAATTAAAATTTGACACAAGTTAAAGTTGAAGCATCCTGGGGCCCATGTTTACATATACATAATTTTTCATTGTATGTATGCATAGAACAAGGTGTTGTGTACTGCAGAAACACTGTGTATATGTGTACTGTGGCAAATCATATGGTGAAAGGATGTGGAAGGAAGCGGTTCTTGTGCAGTTGGAAGTAATATTTCTACTTGATACACCGACAGCTGACCTCCCCCCCACCAAGACTCAATAATCTAGTCTAAACAAGTCCCAGATCCCAGAATTTGCATGGAAGGACCAAGAAAACCATAGAAAACCAAGCTAGGGTAGGTGGTCCCAGGCTGAGATTTGAGCATCAGACATGTTGAATATGAAGCAGAGAGTGCTACCTACTTGACCACATTGTTCAGTAAAAAGACTTAAGTTTTCAAATTAATGTTACTGATTACAAAAGAAAATGTATGCATGTTATGACAAAATTGTCATGATAACAGTGCTGTTGTACCATTTTGACATTTGCGCACTTTACAAAATGTATATATAACACAACAATTATGCTTTCCATCCACAATTTTTCTCCTCACGCATGGCAGCATGGGTACATTTGTATTGCCCTACATTTTTTTTGTGATGTGTCCTTTTATTTGCATATAGGAACTTTGTGACATGGCCTTAACATTGTATTGTTATTGTAAACATGTTTCAAATACTTGAAATTAAAAGTAGCGGGAATGTTTTATGTAAAATAGAGCATTTATTGTACCATTCAATTTAAAAGTTTGACTCCTGTCTCCGGTTTTTTTTTAAAAAAAAAAGGCATTCAGAGGGAAGTGATACGTGTGAAATCCATTTAATTTCTGATGTATGTGGCTCATGCTTTTCCTGAGAGATTTTGTTTCATTTTAGTCAAAGCTGAAGTTGTGGAACCTGGCTGTCGCCTCCCACAGAATTTCACTGGTGATTGGATCAACACCGCAAACATTGATGCTGATATTTTTATAAATGAGACTCACATAATTGAAACCTGGTATCCAGACGAGGGTCGGTACAGAAGAACCATTTATGTATGCCGGCAACAAAGGGACACTCGGTATATGATGGCAAGACTCACAGTGGATGGCTGGTAAGTATCATACCCATGTTACTCAATGGAGGCCACACTAGAGGGTGCGTGACCAAATATTACCAGGAGGCATCTGGTCTGAACTTGATTAGGCACCAGTACTTATCATCTTATTTTGAATTATTAGCCTGAAATAAGGTGTGATGAGTTTCCTTGTGTTTCCATACCTACTGTTTGAAGCAGTCCATAAAATTTTCCATTAAACAATTCAGCAGTGAATGCAGAGTTATAAAATAAGCATGGAAACAACGTGATTTGAGTATAAAATAAAAATGTATGAAGCTTTGTAACTTCTGTTAGGCTGTATGAAGTAAAATTTGTCAAAGCATGCATACTTTTTATTTTTGTTTTCTTTTTTTGTTTTTGGTACATTTTATAATCACTAAATGTACCAAGTTAACTCCATGGAGCATAATCTGTCCTGAGTGGCTGATAATTCTGTGGCTAGTCAAGACATTTTCCTCATTGTATGGGACTAAAGGGTCATCACCATATTCACAAGAGCCTGCCACTGATCGCTAGGTAATTTCAAAGAATGTACAGAGTCTGAGGTTCTTTGTAACATTTCATAACATGCTCGACTTTTATGTGTGAAGTTAGTCTTTGCCCAGCCTAAAGCTGGAGAAATGAACACAACCTAAGTATTGAACCTCTTCTTGTGCATTACTGCATATTCAGTATATTGGCATCTGCCTCCATGTTAAGAGGTCATCTCCTCCATCCTTCAGAAAGTGGTAGGAGTCAGCTGGGCTTTTATTTCTGTGGCCCATGAGAGTTTTCAGATACACTTAACTCGTGCTCCCTCATCAGAATGGACAGACTTTTAACTAAGTGTATTTTGCACATTTAGTTGAATTTAATAAACAGTATTTAAGTTGCAACAAGCTTTGTTGTATATTGTATGGGGGCATCCAATGTTGGAAACTTCAATGACAACTGTAGGAAGTTATAAAAATATGGAGTAGTTAACTCCAGCATCACCCTTACTCTGTCAGTTTTAAGTGTGTGATACTTGTAATTATTTTAGGTTGTTTTCAGTCATAATTTTGTAGAGTGTAAGTGTAAGTATTTCTTAAATTACCAGTGACAAAGAAACAGTGGCAACCTTCTCTTTGACACCTTCATTCTTCAAAAATAATTTGGGTCCTAAAAATTAAATTATAATTAATTACATTATTGCACTGTTATTGCAACAGTGCTAGTAACAGATTAGTAATTCTGGTCCCTTAATCATTTAATATAAATTGTCCTGGAGAGAATAAGACATTTACTGCTAAGAATTAGTTTGTGGCCCATACTGGGTTTGGAGATTTGGAAAATTCCCTGTTGCAATAAAATGTTTGTGTACCACAGTGCTAGACTATGTTACATTTTATACACAATATGACAGGGACTTGTGTTAAATTATTTTGTAACTGTTAATCCTTCTTGCTTCATATGTTTGTGACTTTAAATGCATGGGAACATTTATACAAATAGTTTACCAGAAGTCATATTAATACTGTCACTGCATGCATCTAAATAATGTCATCATATTCAAAATGAGGTCATTGTAGTTAAGTTTTTTTGTTTTGAGGAAATGTTAATTGGAGTTAGATGTGGAGAACCCTGTGCTTGTCACACTACTTAACTCAGCATTGTTTATCTTCCCATTTGCTGTTTAAAAACACTGAGAGTGAAATATATATAACTATAATTTAGTCTGTGTTTTATGTGGGAGGATGAGGAAAATTGCATGGTGTAAGAGTTTCATTATTCATACTCCTTACCAAACATTATCAGGGTGATCATATCAAGAAGTGACAGATGGGTTGTGCACACAATATGCATGTTGAGATGAGAAATGCATACAAGGTTTTGGTTGGAAAGTCTGAAACAGGCGATATCATATAGGACCAAGGAATAGAAGGGAGTGAGACATTTAAGTGCATCTTTCAGAAGGAGGGAACACAATGACTGGTCTGATCTGCTTCAGGATACAGACAGGGAGCAGGCTGTTTTGAGCATGATAATGAACCTTTAGGTTCCATGAAATGTAGACAGTTTCATCTCTGGCTGAGAACCTGTTACCTTCACTAGAAGGACTCTGCTCATTGGGTCCAGTATGTAAGAGACTGTGAATATTTGTAGATTTTTTAAAATATAAAGTGAGTTTTTGAATGCTGAAACTGTATGATGGCCATGTGATAAAGGAAAAGTTACGTTGATGTCACTGCAGTGAACTGACATGAACACCTCAGATTTAGAATATCTTATTCAGAGCAGTGTCTATTTAATTTTGAATATGGTCATATATTGAGAAAAAAAGGGAAACATTTTAAAATGGTAACTTGAAATTGTGTATGTATGCCACTTAGAATATAAACATTGGTTCACTACATAGTCATGTTCTTACTGTTAGTCTGTCACAACACCTTCATTTAAAACCAGCTCATGCTTGCATTAACAATAAACTCATAACATTTATTATACCATGACAAATAAGAATTGTCCTCCTAGACTTCCGAACTTTGTCCATCATATGTCATCATCAGCAGCAGCAACAGCACTACGCCCTTTGGTGGGCTTTGGCTGCCTTCACAACTCTCTGCCAGTCTGCTCTGTCCTCTGCTTTTCTTCTCCAGCCTCTGACCTCCATCACCACATTGTCCAACAGTCTTGTATGTGGTCATTACTTCTTCTGGAAAATAATCTCCACTTCAACATTGTTTTAGGCCCCTATTCCACCAACATTCTCTCCATGTGTCCTAGCTGTTTTATCCTCTGTGCTTTCATGAACTGTACATCGTCATGTCCTTCAATCAATTCAGGTAATGCTGCATTATAGCATATTCTACATTTACCTCTATCCTGTACAAGTCCAAAGATTTTTCTTAATATTCTTCTTGCCAAGGATCTAAGGTCTTTCTCATCTGCCATTGTCAGCCACCATGTTTCTACTCCATATATTGTGGCATAGTGTATCAGTGTTCTGTAAGTAAGTCTTAAACTTCATACTTATGCTAATGAGTTGGTTTTTAAATAGGTATAAGTTAGCATAGTCTGCCTGGTTTCTGGCTTGTGTCCTTTCTCTTATTCTTTGATTGATATCATATCCACTATTTGTTATGGCTCCCAGAGATGTAAAACTAGGGACTCCCACAACAGGTTTCTGGCTTGTGGCCTTTCTCTTATACTTTGACCCATGTAATTTCTGCTATTTATTAGGGCTCCCAAACATGTAAAACCAGGGACACCCCCAACATTTTTCTCTCCCACTAATAAATTCTGTGGTCTTCTCCTTCCCTCTGATGTTGATATTATCATATACTTGGCCCCACCCCCATTTGCACTCTTCCATTGTATGTATTGAAATATAATACACTATTTTTTGGACATGTTCCATCCCTGTCTTCAGGCTCACTTCTTTCAAAACAGCGATCACTGTATGATGATTATTTACACTATAAATAGCCTAGGTTAGTGTCAAGTTAGTAAATACCACATATTCCAAAAACAGTTTAGAAAATATGTTTATGCAAATTACACTACATTTAAAATAATGCAACTGGTCACTGTAACTGTTTCCTCTCACTAAACATTAGCACTACATATGCAGTCTGGGTTCAATTACAGTGGAAATATTCATCATGCAGTGACAGTTGTTTCGGAAGACGTAAACCTGAAGACTGGAACTGAACCTGTACCGGAAATGTAGTGCATTATATTTGAATACTTTCAATGGAAAGAGTCTGTGAGTTCAAATGTCATACACCAGCATCAGAACCCTATAAAATGAGAATTGATTTTGTGTCTTTTTAACAGTCAGAAGGACTATGTGTGTTTTGACTTCGTGCCACAGCACCATAACGTTATTCGTTACCGACGTGGTATTGCTGTTATCAAAGATGATTTCCACACTGTATGTTCATGGGTGCAGTTCAAGAACAAGGAGGCATGGAAATATGACTTGTACTTAGGTAAGACTTTGTTTACCAAAATTTGTGATATATTTGGCTAACTTACAACTACCTTTTTTTTTTCTTCTTTCTTTTTTCTTTTCTTTTTCTTTCTTTCTTTCTTTCTTTCTTTCTTCTTCTTCTTCTTCTCTCTCTCTCTCTCTCTCTCTCTTTTTTTTTTAATTCAAGCCGTAAATTGTCACCATCCATTTCTAGAGAATTTCATTTACTGCAATGTCATTTTGATACACTCATAGCAAGAAGGCAGTTTGTGCTCCTCTGGCTTGTCATAGTTGCTTATAAGAAATGAAACTGCTGTTGAAAAATAACAGTTTAAAATACTGTGTAAACATCTGTAGCTGTTAGAATATGTAGTTAGCTTTGTAAGGTTTGTATGTACTGTATTAACCTTTTCAGGAGTCACTCTGTATGTAAGTAGAAGTATAGCTATCTCTGCTACAACATGAGGAAGCATCAGTAATATGTGTCTTGCTGACAGGGTATTAAAGTGTGGGATCTGTATCCACCATTTGAAAGAGTTAGAAGGAAAGCTGTTTACTCATTAGGCAGATTACTTTGATGAGTTGGTATGTTAGTGGATCTTAACAAACAGCTGTCACTTTAAAAGAGTATATTTGACTGTGTCCTTTTTCTTTTGGTGCTGTCATTTTGTATAGGAACATTTTAAAAGGAAGATTAAAGTGTTCTGTTTTCTATATCCAACATTGTTCAAGAGCATTTCCCTAGACAGACAATACTAATTGGTGTTTTACATAGCATTGTAAAGTCTGAGAAGTATGGAACACTTTTCAGCAGGTTATTGTGATTGCTGAATCTTGTTAAGACAAGTGTTTCAATAGTGAAAATAAAGTAGATGAAGCATTTGCTCATGACCCTAATGAGTTCCCATCTGTACATGCCTTTCTCTATATCTGAAGCTCCTGAATTGCTTACAGCAAAAAATCCAGTGCCTGTGCAGTGCCCTGTAGCTGGAAAGTATAATTTTACTCAGCATGGTGATGTGCCTTTTGAAACTCGTATTCTGGGTGGTGTGACTCTTTCGCCTCGCCCCAACACATATTGTAAGCAAAACATCTCTGACTTCTCGGTATGTGATACGGAGCAGAAGGAAATTGCTATTGATGAAACATACTGTCTCAGTGTGGACCACTTAGGGAGACCTGTTGACATTTACAGTAAGTACTGTGATTGTGTTACACATGAAATATGTTGTGTGGCTAGACAGTGAAAGTGCCAGGCATCTTTATTTTAAATGAATATTGCTGAAAGCTTGCACTAATAGACATTTTTGTAAAGTTAATTATATTTTCTTGCAAATGTTAATATTTTGGTGCCTTGGATTATAAACTGTGCCAGATTTGGTCTGTGGGTAACATGATATTGTTCACATAGCCAGCCATACAAAGCTATTACTTAGATTATTATTGGCATCTTATGGTTGAAACTCAAAATTACATCAACTTAAAAACACACTTAAGATTAGTTTAAACATGGGCATCAACTTCTTATAAGGTAGCTGTTTGTCCTATCTTAATTTCCACTTTGTTGATTCTGGAACATTAAAAACAGGATGTTTAATTTGAGTTAATGTTGTCCCACGTCTGACACCCCTTTGTTATTTGAGAAAGAGGGATGCTGTTTAGAAAACATAATCAGAAATGCTGCAGCTACAGTGCTGAGCTTGAAAACATAAATTGAAAAGTCATATCTTTGATTGACAAATATGGCCATATAGCCTTTAGAGGCACATTTTGCTGCTTATGGCAGTTACATTGCAGCACTAGGATAAGTTTATCGTCTGTGCTCTTTAAGGTAGATGGCAGTACTTTTGAGACAGGAGATTTGATATAGAATTCCTTGGTCCAAACTCATATTGTTAATTAATTTGTGGTTTCTAAATTACAGATTTTTCCTTTTGCTAGTCTGAATACAAAACTGATGTTCTTTGGATATTTAATGCAATTCTGCACTTTGCATGTACAGTCGGTATTGTCACTTGTTCACAGGTGACCCTGACTACAAGATGAAGTGCATTGGTTATTGGAAGGAGAATCTCAAATCATATTTGATCACGTTTGATGAACTAGACCCTTTCAGCAAGTACCGTTGCTGGGTAAGGAGATTATCTGTTTGTGTATTTTAGGATTCATCTCTCAGATTTTCTGACTGGTTAAGCGCATTCATTTTCTGCTGATTGCGTTACATATCATTGTATTTATCATTTATTCACCTTCTTTTATGACCAGTATACACAAAATAAGAAAATGGTTATTTAATGTCATGTCAAAGCTTTTATATCCCTTTCTAACTAATAAGTGTGGAGTCAGAACATATGAATGAATTCTGAACATTTGTTGACTCTGAACAGAATACATGTCTGAATATTAATGGAAATTATGTTGCAACTAAGAAGCTCTTACCATTTGCATTTCATTTTGTATCTGTATTTATATTTTGTTTTGCTATCACCTGTATGTTCATTGAAGTTAATACATTTTTGGTCACAAGTAAGATGCATTGGTAATGAAAAGAAATGTTGAGTCAGATAGTATGTATGTTGCTGTCTCATGGTTACATATTTTGCAACTGTATGTTTCTGTTCAGTGATGACATGTCCTTTTTTTTATGTAGGTATACCAGCGAGCAGATCTGAATCGTGTACTTATGTCTCAAGCAATAGGACCTTTCTGTGATTTGAAACAGGATGTGACAAGCTGGAATTATACAGAGGGAGCAGCTGTAGCTTTGGAGATGCAGGAGTATGAAAGGGAGCGTGAGTATTTTCTGTTAAATTTATAAATATGTTGCATGATTTTTGGAGTTGTGTATATATTCATGCTGAGTCCGTAGTTAATTTGTAGAAATATAGCAAAATTAGGGGCTTTGAGCTAATTTCAAGATATGACTTCCAGGTTTTATCTCTATGTCATTGTTGTGGAGATTAGTTTTATCTATGGAAATGAATGAAAGAAAACTATTAACAGTTAATTTCCATGCAGCGCGTTTCCTGGTGTGTTTGATGAATTTTTTAGTTGAATTACTGCAGGATTTGGATGTAGATTGTGTGACTGTAAGAGAGCACTGAGTATAAACAAGACAGTCATATACAATGGAGAGAGTGGTCCACTCAAATGTGAGGTGGTGGTTGAAGTTTGTGCTATGAATGCACAGGTGTGTATGTGCATGTGTGTTTAAATGTGGTCTGACATGCCTGTGAGATGGCATGTGCAGCTCCTGACCTTAAAAGTTGATCACCAAAGTAAATGTATAACAGTTACTGCAATGCTGTGTCTCAGTTGTGGGCCAAACCATTCTTGGTTATGTTAATGAGTGCTGATTAATCAGAAATTTTATAAACATTTCCTGACTTGATGCGATCAAGAATGTTAAAAAAATTGAACAAAGAGTAAGCTTCAAATTTCTGGCAGAACTGAAGACAGTTGCCACTGAAACATAAATTTGTCATATGATGTGTCTGAATGAAACACCCTAGCAAGAGTTTGCATGTTTGAGTGGCATTATGTTCCCAGAAGGAAGAGAATGTCAAAGAGGGCAAATGACCTGTGCATCCAGTAATGTTGAAAACTGATGAAAGTTTTGAAGAGGTAAGGACTGATGAGAACTAGTAACAGATGGGTTGAGTACAGAGAAAGAAATGGCTGAAACAAATTTAACACCAAATTTGAACATGGCGAAACATGCATGTGAATTGGTACCAAATAATCCGGGTGAAAATCGGAAGTTGGCAAGAAGGCGTGTGTGTTTTGAAACTTTGGAGAATTGTAGTAGATTTGAAATTTTTAAGACTGAAGATATCCATAAGAAAAAGGCAGTGGGTGCACTCGTACAAAATTAAGAAGCTTAAAGTTGTGGAAGGATCATACGGAACAGTCTGTAGCTTCTGATGGGAACTACTGTGAAAGGGTAACATGTCAATACAATGATGTTACTTATAATGCACTTTTTTAAACTCTAGTCTTGTTATTTAATAGTCACTCCTTGTAAGTAGTGATGTAACAGTTCAAATTTTCTTGCAGGGGACCAGTGTCCTATGCATTTTGATGATGGCGGTAACCCATGGATTCATTCAGAGAATTATGTACAAGTTTTTAAATTTGGCAGCAGTGGATCTTCTGTATTTTGTAATGCTGCTGGAAGCTTTCTTACATTTCTGGTGTATTACATCTGTATTCAGATTGCATTAGCTGGCTGAATTTTATTACAAGGTAAATCTGCTTTTCTTGGTAAAATGATCATATTTGTGTTATGTGTTTAAGAAAGAACCCGTTGGGTTAGAGAAGACATGTTAATAACTTGAACAAAATGTAATGTCATAGATAATGACACTGAAGGCAAGATATGTTAGGTTTTGTTCTAAGCAGTGAAATATGGATGTATGAAGCAGCACTGTGGCATTTTTTGCCATTGCAGTGTTTTTGCATGTCAGTATAAGCTGTGCTATTTCTCACGTCACCTAGGTGGAAAGGAAGAGATAGGCCCCTTTTATCGCCCTAAGATGTCTTAACACTACTTTCATCTCCTGTGGCATTATGTAAGGGACATTGGGTATTCAAAATAGTTTAACAGTTTACAAAATTTGTGGCACAAAATCACAGCCCAAATGGTAACAGTGACACCTACACTTCTGTTCAGTGTATGGATTGAGCTTAGACATCATTATAGCATTTGCTGGAATGTAATTGGAGCCTGTATTGAGTCAGACTGATTGGTTCATAATCTTCATCTTACCCAAGTGTCATGTTGTTGTTTTCATATAATTCATATATTCATATAATTCCTGTGTAGTGTCACCCTGCGACTGCTTCATAAATCAGACTGTATACTTTGTGTGATTAAGGTTTCGTTTATGTGTTTGTGTGTGTGTGTTTTATTATTATTATTATTATTATTATTGTTATTATTACCCCTCACACACATTACCTTATGAACCCTCACAGTGTATTTTAATACAGTTTGTACCAGTTTAAAATTTTATGAGGAAGTTTTTTTTTTGTCACTATGTAACATCTCGAGCGGGATGCATTAATTCATACATATCTAGTTTATTTAATTAAATATTCCACTTATGATTTCTTCTACACCTCACATTTTGCTGCAAGTTGAGAATTTGAATGCTACATAGTCATATCATTCTGAAATAAGCATACGAAAGGGTGCCGCTGAACAAGATGTTTGTATGTACCTGAACCATGCTATATTTTCAAGCACTATTTTCCTCCGAAGGCTGTAGAGTTTGGTATCAAATCTTACGAGTTCTAAGTCCAACGCAGATTATATGTAGTCTTCTGTAATTTATTGGGTAGGACATGGAAGTTAACGATCAGGTGTGGGATTGTCAATGATTAAAGTTGCAAAAAATTGTCATGCAACTTAGAGAATCTTTATCTCGCCCATATCCGTTCAGTGATGACATTATATTATGTAAAAATCTGACTAATGCACTATGTATGTTAACACCACTTTATTCACACTACACATTCCTACGTGTTCCAGCCCTCAGGTGGCATCCTCAGGGAGTAGTGATACATTTTGTGTGTAGGGTCAACAAAATACATGTCCAGATGTATGTAAATATCTGGAAGTCAAAACATATTTAAATGTAAGTTATATTAACTAAAAAATATCATATAAAGGTTATGTGTGTGTGCGTATATATATGTATTTTATATATATACATATAAAATTTAAAATAATTAAATATAAAAGTATAAAAAATGTAAGAAACTCAGTGTGAATTAATGGTATGATGAGAGTTCATAATAGATACCAGATTACAGAGCAGTGTGTTGTGTTACATAGCAGTTGTCAAACTGAAGCATCATAGTGGTCTCATGTAGTGCATTGGTCTGATTTTTACGTAAAATATTACAGAATCTTGTTTCCACGTGCATTGTTGTCATTTCCTTCACATAATATGTGGAAGTTTATGTCACCCTCATGAACCTCCTGTGAAGGAGGTGTTATTTTATTTCTTGTTGAAAAATATGACAGTTGACAAATGCTACTAAAATAAATATAGAGGTATATAAACTATTACTGCAAGCTACAGTAGGTCAGGGGATTTAAATATTCATACTGAAATCTTAATATTTTGACTTAATTAAACATACGAGGGCTGATCGTAAAGTAAGGTTCCCAAAGTGCTGGGGCTACAGGGAGAGGTTTTAGGTGAAATCTGGCAACACTGCCGTGTGCGGTAGTTC
>JGI20166J26741_11570585_pt1 | contig 11959 bp, 7 predicted proteins | sample TergutCu122P5_FD_26741 | JGI IMG/M metagenome (IMG submission 26741) | reverse complement strand
CCAACATACCTCACCACACTGAACGTCACACACACATAATAAACGTTATGCTGCCACATCACCACGACTGACTTTTAAGAATTTTAAACTCGGTGATTTTTTAAAAATTCAGTGACTTTAACGAGGCACCGACGAACTCCCTGATGATGATCTATTAAGATCGAAACACGTCGGAGTGTTCTTAAGCGTTTCAAAGTTAACATTTTAGACTAATATATTATTGTATTGAAAGTGCATTAGTTGGTGTGTAACATTCAATGAATTAAAATGCATGGTGAAACAATAAAATTATCTAATAATGTTGGCATACAGTGGATTTAAACAGGGCAGCTAGTACACAGATGTCACTCACAAAGTTGAAGTATTTTTCCACAACTTGAATGCGATCCATGTTTCGATACGCCGGTTTGATGGGTCGGATAGTAGCTTTGAGAGTGAGATTCCCTCGAACCGGAGCTCCGCTTGTGTAATTGGCCATTACTGTACCGTACAGGTACCTATCTGTATCGAAGAAGAATGCCGGCATTGTCACATTCACCTGCAAATTAAGGATCTTGATCACAATAATGGACAATGTACTCACTGAAATCGAAAACATTTCTTGTTCTCGAATTCACACACATAAGTGTAGTAGCCAGACATATCATTAAGCACATGTCTGGCTCATAGGTGCTGATAAGCAACAAGGTGCAGAGGGGAGAACGGTAATGGTCAGTTACTACCAGACCTGCAGATGCAAGTCAAAGTCCTGCTTCGCTAATGGGAATAAAGGAAACTGTACTTTCCCAGCACTTCCCAATAAGAATGTACTTCCCTTACCCACAATGAGCTAAAAGAAAATACCAGAAAATGAAAAAAAGGGACTAAAGACTGATATAGGAGGATTCAAGACAGGCAATTCACGTATAACGTAACGCTGAGACGAGTTCATGCAACCAACGTTGCTGCGAAAAAGCAATTAGTATTACATACTCTGTGTATGTGTCTGTAGCCTTAGGTACGAAGCACACAGTGACAATGTGCCATGTTGTCATCAGTGGCCTGTCCGGCTCTACTATATTTTTCCACATTATCTCATAAAAGGCACGATTTTTGCAAAAGATGTTATTGAGCATAAAATGTGTTGTTTGATTTTCACAATATCTGTCTGAAACATTTCTCATTGTACTAGGAACTGAGTGAGATATGATCATAAATATATATTGGTTTTCGTGTAAAGTACCTGTCATCCTTGACAGGTTTTAATGAAACTTGAATTTTCCTGACAGATTTTTGAAAACTACTCAAATACAGTGATACCTCGGCTAACGAGTGACCCTGCTAACGAATTTTTCGGCTAACGAAGATTTTTTTCCCCTGTTTTTCGGACTTGACTAACGAATATGGATTTGGCTAACGAATGTTTTAGTGGATGCGCGCTCTAACATAAAGCAGCAAACATGAACGGTCGGGCCATTCCAGGAGCTTATCTTTTCCTTCTGTATGTGTGACAAAGATATGAGCTGACCACATCACCTTGAATAAACTTTGAAAATTTAGAAGAAGAACAGTAAAAACGTTGTGTACATATTTTCAGTTTAATAGTATAAAGTGTATAATATATCTTCAGTATAATAGTGTAAAGATCGTCAGTTTTTTGTTCGACTTTCCATTCTCCTTCATCCAATTGGGTAGCTGTTCATCTCAGCCTTTGATGAGTTTTTGCCCCTTTTATAGTGTGGTTTTACTATTTTACAAAACTTATCTTTAATACTGGGCAGCATCCAGAATGAATTAAACGATTTTCTATAGAAACCTACAGGAAATCACGTTTCGGCTAACAAATGTGATTCTCAAACAAATTATCTTCGTTAGCCGAGGTATCACTGTATAAAATTTCACGAAAATACGCCAGAGGAAGCCGAGTTGTTCCATGTGGACAGACAGACATGACGAAGGTTACAGTCGCTTTTCGCAATTTTGCAAATGTGTCTAAAAATTGTATAATCATATTTAAGAGGTAAAGCAGCCCTGTTAGGGGCTTGGAGTGGTCCAGATGGTTCCAGGAAGTTAAGGTTACCAGATTTCATGACAACGGCACAGGATGGTGGTAAGGTTGTCAGCCTTATGCACCGGCCGCCTTTACCCACCAGGAAATACACCTGGTACTCATAGAGGCTGAGTCAACCCCAGGGCCATAGTGGGACCGGAAGGATTATGTCACTGAAAAATTCCAATGACACCATCGGTAATCGAACCCGCGACCTGCCAGTTTGTAGAATAGTACCTTAACCACTACGCCACCGCGCGCCCCATAATCATATTTAAAAAAACAAATGATCTGTAATTAGACAAACATACTGAGAAATTAAAAATTATGGACTAGTTAGGTCGCTGAAGTACAATTACAATGTTCTGATTAAAAGAACCACCACAAATGCATGCATTCACAGAATTCATTACCTCAAACCTGGTCTGGTAGTATTCTTCCACAAGGAATGTTGCTTCTTCAATCTGCCCCTGAGCTATGATTTGTATGGTCCACTCCCCAAAGACAGGCTGGTCCGAAAGCTGGTAGGACAGACTCACGGTGCCAAAATTTGACTGAAAAATTCAATAACAAATATTTGTCATGTACACAATGACAGAAACTTATTGCTCTATAAACTGAATCTTATACATCAACTAATGCACTTCTATATACAATAAAATATCAGTCTAAATTTTTAACAAATTTTAAAATCAGTGACTTTAACAAGGAACGTATGAGCTCCCTGAAGATGATCTGAATGATGATCGAAACATGTTCGAGCGTTTTTTTTAAGTGTTTTAATGTGAACATTTTAGACTAATATTTAATTGTATACAAAAGTGCATTAGTTGGTGTATAAGATTTAGTGAATTAAAATGCACGGTGAAACAGTGAAATCTTTATAAACTGTTCAGATTTAGAAGGCAGGAACAACAACTGTCGAGTTATCCTTTCTACAGTCGTATAGGCTCACAAAATGTTCAATAGTTAAGTTTCTGGTAAGAGTGATTTGTAAGCAGAAGTACTATAGTGTTAACCAAAAAAAATATTTGCTGGATAACACATGGGTAATAAATTAATGAATGTAGTCACTTATCCTACACACACAAATTTACTTTCTACAATAAAAAATGTAAACGGTAAGCCCCTTTCCAAGCCACGAAGGCATACAGATGGTGCACAGATATAGCTCTACTCATTTTAACCTTGATGCTAGGTGGGGGTGAGTGGTCAACATCACGCCCCAGCCACTTTATACCTGGGTAAGAACCCCAGTACCCACTGGGTGGCCCCCGGAGCCAGTCTGGACAATTTTCAGAAAAAAAAAAAAATCTCTTGCCACTGCCAGAAGTCAAACTCTTTATTGCTCAGCCCATGACCCAGTCACTATGCCAACTGTCATCCTAGATCCCCACTTTCAGTTGTTGTTACTATTATTATTATTATTATTATTATTATTATTACTATTATTATTATTATTATTATTATTATTATTATTATTTATCTGAAGCCCAACCATCAGAAATAATGTTTTTAGTTATTTTAAATATTCAACAAGCACATCGTGATGCCTACCATTAAACCATTAAATTAAAGAAATAACACAGCCAGTATTAGAACAGAACTGCAGTAATTAGTTAAGTAGTTTCTTTCAAAAGCAATTATTCATCATTGCTGTAAACAAAGTACAATGTACTTCTGTCACACTTTTGTGATGTCATCACATACCCATCACGCTTCCCAGTGCAGGGCCAGAGAAGCAATAAGCAGAAATATGAAAATTCAGTACCTTCTTCATTATTATCATTATTGGTATTCAGCCCTTGGGCCGGTCTGGGCAGAGATCAGAGTTCAGTCAGGCGAGTGGTATGTCTCTGGTACGCTGCATCCTGGGCAAGTTCTTAGGGGTAGCTTGCCATTGCTTTCCCCACTTATTTTAGATGTTCCCACTTTTCACCACCAGGTGCCTACACGTCCGCCACGACGTGAGAGATCCCAGTGGCGGAAGTGGGAACTGTGGGCGAGAATGTTGTCCGGTAATTTTGCCGAAATGACAACTTCCACGCCATTTAGGGATTTTTACATGCCGCAAATCTATGACATGGGACCAACGGCTTTACTTCCCCTCTAAAGGAAGGCGTGCTGAGGATTTTTTCGCCCTTAAAAATCCGACGGCTTCAGCCGGGTTTGAACCCGCGAACTTGGGTACTAGAGGCCAGCACGCTACCCCTAGACCACCGAAGCCGCTACCTTCTTCATATTAGTGACTAAATATTTTGGTTTCGTAATAAGGAACAGCAATTACATAAAAAAAATGAATGTAAGAATAGACACCACAGATACTGCAACAGGAGGCCACATTACTTATTATTTAAATAGTAACACAACTACAACTTAAGACACACCACTTAATTCAACACCAGGGCTCAGAGTTTCTGTGCTAGTCCCTGGCTACCAAGCACGCCTGGTCACCATTTACAATTTCAAAGCCAGTGCCCAAATATTAATGGAAATAAGGCCAGTATATAAGCCTTAACATCTAACAGGATATGTAAGTGATACACTATCTGTCTGTGACCTTAATGTCCTACTCCATCTCCGTCGCCACTCTCTATACAGGGGTGCCAATAAGTCCTTAACCTGACCTACTTCCAGATGTATTTTGTTTGATAGTGAGAATATTTCATTTGATGCTAGTCTTGTTATATATATAAATAGTACTAATATTCCTCCAATTATGATTATAAATAGGATATATGAACGTTGGGCTAAGAACTTATCAGCACCACTGTACATATGTACAGGGGTGCCGATAATTCCTTAGCCCGACCTACTTCCCAATGTATTTTGTTTGATGGTGAGAATATTTCATTTGATGCTCGTCTTGTTATACATATAAATAGTACTAATATTCCTCCAATTATGATTATAAATAGGATATATGAAAATCAAAATGTTCTCTCACTGTAGCTTGTTTCCTTCCTAGTGGGGCTAAGGACTTATCCCTTAGACCGACCTACTTCCTGATGTATTTTGTTTGACGGTGAGAATATTTCGTTTGATGCTAGTCTTGTTATATATATAAATAGTACTAACGTTCCTCCAATTATGATCATAAGTAGGATATATGAAAATCAAAATCTTCTGTCGCTGTAGCTTTTTTCCTTCCTGGTGGGGCTAAGGACTTATCAGCACCCCTGTATATCACATGCGCTCACCTGTCGAGAAAGCCACCTCCTCATGATATGTCTTTTTGGATCCAACATATATACATCTACAGCATCATCAAAGGCACGTAGCTCTGTGTTGATTGGTATTGTTCGAAACCGAACTACAAAAAGAGAAGCATAATAGCTGCATTAACATGATATCATCATGAGATCTGAGATCAATGTTCTGGGATGTGGCCACTCATGTCTGCGTAAGTGCAGGCTGTCTAAACAAAGTTTTCTCCATATTTCTGCATTCTAGCACAACCACACTTTCTGGCTGGGCCAATTCCTTCACATCTGAGGCTAGCAACATGACTACTGGGGATGCAGAAACAGTTTATCCTATGGGAATAGGGCACATTAAGCAACGAAAAACACGATGCCTGAATGGCAGGACTGGATATATGCACTACACTAATAATGTAACACAACACTAATTAAGGTAGAGTGATGTCTTGCAAATCACTAACCTCTGTGCAAAGAAACATGTTCTGCTCTCATTATATGCACACAGTAAAGTAAGTTGGCCCTGTGTAAATTAGTTCTCGTCGTTTACCAAGATGTATAAAACATCAGGTTCCCACTAACCTCTCACTCACAGATACCCGTCAAGAAATGAACGGACTAAAGCTTTAAAATCTGACAAGGCATGAAAAACAATTTCCTACAGTCATGCTGTACATCCACTGCCATTACTGCAGATATACAGAACTGCTTCCCTCCAAGGCACGTGTTGGCATACCTGTCTCCCCCTGCATGTACACAGGTTTATCAGTCTGAATGAAAATGGTCATCGATCGTTGGGAGAAGGTGAGGTACGTCTCGTTGACAAACGCCATTCCTCCCATAAGCCTGTCATAGCTGCCTTCGACACGTAATTTGTACGTCCCAGTAACACTTGTTGTTGGAATCTGTAAATACACACAATTAGAAATACAAATTTCATGTACATGCTTTTGATGTTCATGGGACCGTGCAACGTTAATGTATTTTTTTAAGTATAACCAACAAGATACAACATTATACAATATCCCTTATTACTGTCAGTGCTCTACGTGTTTCGGGCGCTTTCTCAGCCCATTATCAGGAGCTCAAGAACTGTGCACACAGCATGGGGTATATGTCAAGCTTGCTTGCTGCTGCCGCTAGCAAGCTTGGCATATACCCGATGCTGTGTGCACAGTTCTTGAGCTCCTGATGATGGGCGGAGAAACCGCCTGAAACATGTAGAGCACTGACAGTAATAAAGAATATTGTATAACGCCGCATCTTATTGGTTACACTTTAAAAAAAAATTCACGTACATGCCTTGTCAATACATTTTTACAATCTCTAATCAACTTTAACAAAATGGCTAATCTGTACTCACACAATACACACATTCTTGGAAACTGTAATTTGAATAACTAAGCCCATAATAATAGACCCTACTGGCAGTATGGTTCATTTAATCATGCAGTCAATGGCTCAGATTACACAGCATCAAATGGTAGATCAGTCACTGAACAATGAATGGGAATGATGTGGGAGGAAGCAGTTATGGCCCAGTTTCAGGTATTACTACTACTGCATTTGATGGGAGAAACTGAGGAAAGGAGCAAACCTTCAGTCAGGATAATGTGAACCAAGATTGAACCAAGGGTATTTCTCCCCCCTCATGGCACAACAGCCCCTACTGGACCAGGATCCCCTCATTATCGGAACTTCACAATCACACTCACACACACCACATTTGATGGGACCCCTCTGGATGAGTGATCAACCCAACAAACAGACATCAAACTGCACATCACACAACATTCACAAGAGACAAACATTCATGCCTCCAGTGAGATTTGAACCTGCAACCCCAGCAAACAATCAGCCACAGAACCATGACTTGGACCACATGGTGACTGGGATCAGAGAAAAACCAGGGCATACTGAATACCAATTAGGAGTATCTCCCATCTGACCACAACATTCAGAGTTACGAGTGCTTAAATATCATCATTTCAATCAATACAGAAAATGAATAAGAACAATAAGCCCTCCATAGACATGGGTACCATAAGGATTTGGGTCAGTGGGGGTCCAAAAAATTTGCTTTAATGGCCATTGTTGTCAAAGCAGTTAAATGCTTTTCTAGTCAGGATAGAAGAATAATCTTTTATGTACCAGCATCCATACCTGCAGACTATAAGGAAGGGGTCATGGATTCAGTTTCCCAAAAGAATTACTGTTTGTCTTTTTGGAAACAATTATTCAAACACACCAACATCATGACAATTACCCTCAATATTAATTCACATACACATCAAGGTTATTCAAACACACCTACAAAATTACAATTACCCTCAATATTATTCATACACACATCAAAGATATTCAAACACACCTACATCATGACATTTACCATCAATATTATTCACATGCACATACTTAATGACAATTACCCTCAAGATCATTCAAACACACCAACATCATGACAACTGCCCTCGATATTATTCACATACACATCGAAGATATTCAAACACACCTACATTGTGACAATTACCCTCAGTATTATTCACATGCACATACTTAATGACAATTACTGTCAAGTTAATTCAAGCACTCCTACATCATGGCAATTGCCCGTGATATTATTCACATGCACATCAAAGATATTCAAACACACCTACATTGTGACAATTACCCTCAGTATTATTCACACGCACATACTTAATGACAATTACTGTCAAGTTAATTCAAACACTCCTACATCATGACAATTGCCCTCGATATTATTCACATACACATCAAACATATTCAAACACACCTACATTGTGACAATTAGCCTCAGTATTATTCATATGCACACACATATTGACAATTACCCTCAAGTTTATTCAAACACACCTACCTCACATGTACCCTCAATGTTAAATACACCTACATCATTACAACCTGCCAGGTTATTCAAACACACCTACATCACAAAAATTAGCCTCAATATCACTCAAACATCTCTACATGACTGCGTGCACTTATGGCTATTAAAATGCCCCTATACAATGACACCCTCATAGTCACACAAACGTGCCTACATCACGACACTTACCCTCAAGATGATTGTCTCCGGGATCCCTTCCTTGACATCTTGACTCTCACCACTGATCTCAACACCATTCCTCTGAATTGCAACTCGCACGGTCAGTGGCAATGGAGCCTGAAGCACCATTACGGACACTCGGTACACAATGCCCGGCCTCACCATGCGACTCGCTACCACGAAGTATGTCCTGTGCAACATTCGAATTCAGAGATTAATACTTATTCTTTTTGAGCCTCATAAGTAGAAGCATCACCCTGAACATTTCTGTTCATCAGAAACAACAGATATGCCAACAGATACATGTTTATTACAACAACAAAAACTGGAATAAGTCCTACTTAGTACTACAAGCAGTGGACTGCATCAATGAAATTAGTAATCTACATTACAAAATGGCAGTCTCAACTGTCATTTGCATGACTGTTAACAAACCTGCAACTCAGCATTCCTGCAACACCAATGAGTAAACAAATATCAGGAGGGGGATTCAAATGAGACTGGCAGTCCATGGCTCAATTGATGCCTAGATTATTTAATGATTCTGTCTCAAATGCAGAGATTATACATTATCCAATGAGATGACCAAACAACAAGCTTCACCAAAAAGATCCGCTTGTCTGCTTGTCCACATCGAGTGAAAAATCATAGCTAAAGACTTCCTGTCCATCTTCAAGTAACCCAAAAAATAGCAAGTTACCAAAACTGGATCTATTTCCATTGTCTGAAGAAAGGATGGGAAAGCACTTACTCACTTAAGTATGATAAAAAGTGCTGTTCTCAGAGTCCTGAGCTATAAAACACCACATAATGATCAAAGTTCAGAAACCAAGTAGTCAAACATAATATACTGCCATCAGAAACCTGCAGTGTTTAGTATAATCCTTAAATCTTTTCATAATACTCTCTCCATATATGACAGAAAGTTTTAACAGTATATGACATCTTATACGCATCATATATGACACAAGTAACAATATTTGTCTAGTATGTTATACAATCATTAAGTAGAAAAATGCATAACAATTACGACGCATGATTTAGGGCAGGTTTCTCTTGTGGAGGTATGTCTGGCCATTATAATTTTTGTTCCCACCTGAACTAAGCCAATATTTGTTGAACCCTATCTACAGGATTGACAATTACATGTATGGGTGTCATACATGGGCTAATATTAACTGTCACAGTATACTGTTTGTTCTAGGCACGGTTTAGAATTTCAGTCAAACAGAAGGAGGAAAAGGGTAGAGAGGGTGGGAGGGGGAGGGGACAGACAGGGAGATAGAGAGTGACAGAGACAGACAGGCAGACAGAGACAGAGACAAATGGCATGACTTTTATCCCGCAATTCAAGACAGAAGTTTTATTCCTATGGGAAAAAACAGCAAAGGAGTGTGGGTGGAATGGAACTATGGGAGTTGTCATGTGAGTTTTCAAACACAAATCTGAAGTTCAAATTTACAGAAAGTATTGGCCACATTAGCATAATTCATCTGGATAACAAGGGAGACTTTGTCCTGTCCCACATCTTTGCACAGGAAGTCTTATGAACAAAATTTTACTTAGAAAAGTTGCTTGGTTTATTTAGCAATTCTTTGTCACTTGCTTCGCTTATAGTGTTGAATAGCAGGATGAACGGGAAAGACATGGAAGGAAAGCTGTCATGGTCCGTTTAAGGTAAAATTCCAGTGTCTGCTTCACATTGTGGCAATAATCTACCCTGAAGATGACACCATTATGTTCCTCAGAAACACTGTTGATCATATATGGTGTCACAACCCTGAATACTGCCACATGGGCTGTGCCATGGCTCAGGAGTTAGCCTACGGTCTCTCACCATAAGCCCTAGGTTCAATCCCAGATCAGTCCATGTGCGGTCTGTGATAAAGGAAGTAGCATTGAGAGAGGTATTTTGGCAAGTACTCTGGCTATCTCTGTCTGTAATCAGTCCATCAATGGTCCACACTTGATCACTCATTTGTAACCAACACTATGCAATCTTAGCAATAACAGCACACTTACAATAACAGACCATAATACAAACAGCCCGGCCAGGCTCCAGACTGACACTCACACCTGGCATCTCCCAAATACAGCAAGAGCACTAAATACAGTAGGTACAGCCAATAAAGATAACAAGAACACACATACCTTCAGCCAAGGGACACTGGGAAAAAATTGTGACTGAATGTTTGATGCTGTATGGTGGGAAAATAATGAATAAGGAGGAATATGGCAGGAAATAAACAAAGGATCATGCCTGAACTGTCATGATGCAAATTATTATGCCCCGGAAAAAGATGCATAAATAATCCCAGCACAGGGAAATAAAGATGCAGGACAGATAAATTTTGCTGTTGGTTTCGCATTACAACTGCATTCTTCAAAACATGAGATTCTACAAACTTCATGGTTACACCGTGCATCAATAATATTCAACACTTTAATTTCCAACTGACGCACACAACGTTAAAACGTAGAGTTATTAAAACATTTTAAAATAAGTAAAAACTGCTTCAACATGTTTCAGTTTACAAGGGAACCATCATCAGGGAGCTACAATCAGTACTTAGCTAAAAATTACCATGCACTGTGTGAGGGTATACTGTATACAGTACACCGTCACACAGTGCACGGTACACACGCCTCACAGGTCACAATATGCAGCCATAACACTGACAAAGTCCTGTAAGGCCTCTATGTGTCTACTTTTAACCAAGTGTGTAATTTTTAGCTAAGTACTGATTGTAGCTCCCTGAGGATGGTTTCCTTGTAAACCGAAACATGTTGGAGCAGTTTTACTTATTTTAAAATGTTTTAATAACTCCATGTTTTAACTTTGTGTGCGTCAGTTGGAAATTAAAGTGTTGAATGAGATTCTACATTTTCTGGATACAGTCTATAACAAAAATTCTGCATTGAATTAATGATGCACTTAAGTTTCCTTGATTAATTACTGACAAAACGTTATCCAAGAATACTGATGCACGAAAACATGCCACGTACAAGCTTCACATTTTGTATTAAACTTCTTTTCCTGACACAATGTAACAGATAAAAAAACACCACAACAGCAAACGCTACGGTCTTCGGAACCATCCATCTAGTTCTGAAAATTTCTGGTATAACAGTGTCAAATATGCTGCATGATAAATTTTGACTTAGCATTTGTTATTCTCTGTATTCAGTTTATGGTTTCATCATTTATTTTAAATCCCAAAGTATTGCAGAAATAAATCATGTGGGTGAACATTATATTGCCGGTCCCAGTGGCCGCGTGGTCTAAGGCGTGGGTCTGCGGCCGCTCGCTTGCTGGGATTGTGGGTTCGAATCCCACTAGGGGTATGAATGTCTGTCTCTTGTGAGTGTTGTGCGTTGTAAGGTGGAGGTCTCTGCGACGAGCCGATCACTCGTCCGGAGGATTCCTACCGACTGTGGTGTGTCTGAGTGTGATCATGAATCCTCGATAATGAGGAAGGCTTTGCCCACTGGGACTGTTGTGTTATGATTTAAAAAAATTATATTACACAAGAACAATGTTACGTTATGTGAGAACTGCTATTTGCTATGTCAGAAATACGTTACGTTATGTGAGAACTGCTATCTGCTATGTCAGAAATACGTTACGTTATGTGAGAACTGCTATTTGCTATGTCAGAAATA
>JGI20166J26741_11570474_pt1 | contig 11960 bp, 10 predicted proteins | sample TergutCu122P5_FD_26741 | JGI IMG/M metagenome (IMG submission 26741) | reverse complement strand
GTGATCAAGAAACCTCGAAAATAAGGAGGCTAAAGCCCGCTACCGGGCTATAAAAATACAACCACAATGGGTCGTAACGCCAGGAAAACTAACAAACATTGGATCCCACAAGACTTACAACAATGGTGTAAGTTTTATGGGACCCCATACGACATTGTATTTAATGTGCACTACATTTAACCCGTTTTAAATTTTATGTATGGATGGTCTGATGATGATCTAATGACCGAGACTAAAAAATTACACCAGTGTTATTAAGTTGTAAGGGATCCATTACGACATTGAATTTAATGTGCACTATATATAACCCGTTTTAAATTTTATGTATGGATGGTCTGATGACGATCTAATGACCGAAACTGGTAGCCAATGAGGTAAATAAAATATTGTTGTGTCCGACTGAAACAAATAATTTTATTGTTGCCTTTCAATTCTATAACACAACGGGATGCCCTCTATAAAAAAAAATAAACTCTCTTAGCTGCTAATTTGGGCAACGCCATCCCGTTGTGCTACTCAATCAGTTGTGTAGATTAGATGCTCTCTTAGCTGCTGATATAACTCCGTTACGTACACAGAACCTGTCCCTAATTGCCGATATGTTGTATCCCAGTATACCCTCATCTACAGCTCCACTGCCACACGGTGAAGATTTGTCTAATCCCATTCCACCTGTGGTTTCGTTGTCAGAAGGGGAAAGTGTAAGCTTAACTGCTCGTGACGAGGTTCGTTAAGCAAGTGCAAGCAGAGAGACACATTTCATTAAACAATAAAAAATAGGAGACCTAATGTAGGACTTTGATATCAACTAATCAACAGCAAAACTTTAAACGTCCTTGATTGCAAACTTTCGCCGTGTTATGAATGTTGTATTCTTTCTTTTGGGTGATTTCTCGGCGTCTGAATTCTTTATGTCGACGTTTCGGAACACACTGTTCCATCTTCGTAGGCGGTGTAAGCTTACACCGCCTATGAAGATGGAACAGTGTGTTCCGAAACGTCGGCATAAAAAATTCAGACGCCGGGGAATCACCCAAAAGAAAGAATACAAATTTAAATATCTTGTCTAAAATAGTGGAAGTTATTAGATCCTACCTGAAAGATATAAACATACCGGAAAAGACATCACAAATTTGCATCTTTCTACGTAATGGCCGACATGTTTACCATGACTTTTTCTTCATTCTGACAAGGTCTTGCAATGACTCCTAAATTACTTATTTAAGAAAAAGACGAATAAAAATTATAGATTTAACTACGACATTTAGGCTTTTCCGCAACGCCGGGGCGAATTTCACACTTATACCGACAGAATGCTCTGAATTCTACTTGTAAACATGGCGCAGTGTAAGCGATTATGTCCGTGTCGTTGAAATATTTGGCACCGATCGACATTAATCCGTGAATGAAATTTGTTTGTGGAGAGTAAAGTGCAGAAATCAGTACTGTTCGATGTTGGACTGCATGTATTCGTGATAGAGAGCTCGAATAGGTGTCCCCGCAAGTGAGTGACAAACACCGGAAAGAAAGGCTGCAAATTGCAAACGACTAGACTCACCCGAATTGTGTTGATGAACTCATTAAACAGAACCGTCGTGTTTCTCAGCAGGAACCAGCGTACTAAACGAGCAGTTCTTGAAGCCACCGCAAGCAGTAACTGCGGATATGAACTACCGAAATTCTTAATGCCGTCACGGACTTTGAGCCTGAAAACAAGGGGCAGTCAATGGATTTCGGTCACAGAGGATAAGTACCGCAAAATTCCAAGACCGCCGCGTCTGGTGGCAGACACTCTCACGATTTTCTGGGACGTTATAGGCACAGTGCAGTCACAACCCCAACTGGCACACCCAGTAACTCTGAGCGGTAATGTGAAACACTGGAAAAGCTGACAGCACGACTTACAAGAGTTTGTCCTCGCATGGTGCAGACTCTCCTCCTCGACCGCACAAAAGTGCCAGAACTGCAGAGATTTCACCGTCTTGTATCACCAATCACAAAGCCGCTACTTGGTGCCGTCAGATTTTCATCGCTTTCCCGACTCAAGGAACATCTCGGAGGACATCACTTTGCGTCAGGCGATGAAGCTTTTCCGTCAAGGCGCACAATTCTGTCGTGATGGATGTATGACACTACTTGAACATTGGCGAAAGTGCGTAGACGGCGAATGTGATTATGTGGAGACATAAGTAACTGAATAGAGGTGAAAATAAAGTTCAAGACAGTTTTGTGGTTTGATTCAAGTATATACACCCATTTCCATACCAAAAGTACGAGGCATTGCTGTTTGGCGAAAGCTCGTATATGTACTTGTATTACCAAATGTTCCACTGTGTTAAAAGTGTTCTACATAAATATTGTAATAAATGATTAACAGGTCAACAAGTTTTTATTTTCATTTCCTTTACATACGGGAAATTTCATATCGTTGGCACACTAATATAAGCAGCGTTTTATTAGCTATGCTTTGTTTTTACTTTGATACTAATGCTGATTAAGATCCCATTTGAGCTGAGGCTGTATAGATACAAGCAGAGATGATACTGGTCTTACCCTCATTCCGTTCATTCTTCATTTCTTGGCCATTCAAACCACTGACAATTGTATGAACATGCAGCGACGAAGAGAAAGAGAAAACGAAGAAGTTTACCTATCCTTTATAAGTTCCATTTCCCCGCATTAAAGAATATTTCACACTTACGTAAAATACCAACAAATGTTCATTGACGATTTTTTTTACCTATTTTACTATTCACTAACATTTTTCCGTCGCTTCTGCGACTATCAACAGGGTGTCACACAAGAATACCACACAATATACAAACAACTGCACAAAGTGTAAAATTCAAACCACCCAATGTCACAGTTAACATCTTACGCGCACCGTGTGGTCATAAAATGTCAAATTATGTTATAGTTAAAAACAGATAAAATTGGGTGTATTTATGTTGCTTGTTAGCAGTATATAGTTGATACACACCCTGCAATGAAAATAGCATTGCTATAGGTATTACTCTATCAATATAATACCAACACCTGTATATTTGGTATAACGGTTGTCTTTATAATTACATACCTGTCAGTTCACTTAACTAACAGGTATGTAAGGCAGATTGCATAAAGTTGATTCGGTCACATTTTAAACAAACTCCTGTACAAACCCAGTCTGGTTACGACCACCAACACAAGTAACTATGCTAAGAATAGCATTCCAATACTACAATCACTATCATTGTACAGTTTGTTGATGCACTGTACAAACCATTAATATATTATTAATAAGCGTGATTAGGATGAGCACCAAACACTTAAAAACAAGATAAACACCAAAGTCACTAAATTTTGTAATTCTATTATGTAGTCGTATCACTGTGTGCTACAGTAAAAAGCAGTACGAGAAACATAAAACCTTTCTTTCCCTCCCTTCAGCGAAAGCTGGAATCTCATTTGCTTTGAACATCATACTGACTCGCCTACGGACTGCACGACGCAGGCGAAATTTATACCTTTATACCGCACTTCCCAAAGAAAGGGTGCATCTTACGGTCCGGGAAATGGGGACAATGTAAAACGGATATAGAGACACTCTAAAAACATATGGGAAATATAAGGGAAAGCAAGGTATGGATGTATCTTGTGTGTGTGTTTGAGCGCGCGCGCGCGTGTATGAATACCTGCACTAATACCAACACGTAAAAATATGCAATATTTTCCGACCTATACTTTCTTGGACAATATGCTCGTCTGCTATAATTCAGCATAAAATAATACGCAATTCACAACAATTAATATACGATTTATCATAGGCAAAACGTGGTAATGTGTTGTTCATTAATAATTTTGACGATACTTTCACTGAGACATTGTGTGTAAGGACGCTTCATGGCATCAATGTTTCGCTACGACATTGATACATTACGTCACAATATCGCTACGTTAGTGCTTTCCTTCTTCCACCCAGTATGTATGTAATTATATTTATGTAGGGTAGATGGTGGTCATGAAAGACAGAAATATGCGTGAACCCTTACGTAAAATGATCCACGCTGATGTGTGCTAAGAGAGTGCGTTAAAATTACAGTTTATATACGTAGTTGTTGCACGGTTTAATATGACTTGAAAGTTCAGGCCATAATTCACTGCAACAGGATCACGTTGCTTCAGCAGCCCCTCACAGCTGTCTAGTGCATGGGCACACACGTGGGCGCATAGCTGTGTATGTGGCGCAATTAGTGGCGACCACCTAACACTAGACGGCCTCAGACCGGTTAACCAGTTCTGATGGACTTTAATAGCAACTACCACCGTGCAAAATCTTCCTTGATTATCTGACTGTCGCTCATCTAAACAACAAATTATCCGCCTGTACGGAACTTGCAGGTTCATTGTCGTGTTCAAAACAGCCCCAAAAAAGGTCACGCTCAACCACCTCAACGCACTCCACACATAGAGAACGTTTCTCGTACCTGTTCTCCAAGCACGGCGATTCGGACGCGGTTACGTCATCTTGTTTAGCAATACGATTGCTCAATCTTCCTATGATTCACAGAGTACTGACCGTTAAGGGCGTTTGCGAATTGCAGGCTGTTGTACTGTACCAGTGGCGTAGATAAAATTTTTGGGCTTTTGCGTGAGGCTTACCGATGGGTCCTGTCAAACCCATGGGGCGCAAGTCCGCTTTTAATAACATTATGATAAGTTGGCTTGGTTGTAAAATAAAGCCCTTTCTTCTCTTATGTGAGTTCTCGCGAATACGTTCGAATTCGCCCAAAAAACGAGGACTGTCGGTTCGTGTCAGCACATTAATTTGATGCGATAGGCTCCTAGGTACCGGAATGTTACCAAAAGCTTTTTAAAAAGTAGGGAAAAGTCGCCTATTATGGGGAGGTTTCCTAATTTGGGGAGGTGCATTTTTCAAACCAGAAGCTGCTGCGCTCTGTGCTTCAGAAAGTAAATCGTTAAGCAGATGAGGCTGTTAATTTTAATCACATTATAAACGGTCAGTTGCTCAAGACTTCGGTACGGGCTTTGTTTTGGTGCGCTGTGAAATTTTTGTTTATCCCTAAACTGACCCACGAGCAGTTGTAAGTAAGCTAGTTTTCTGAATACGTTTAGTGCTCAGTTCTCTGTTAAGTGTAATATTAAAGCCATGCTATGTTTCACATGTACAATTTTTAAGCCCTTCTGTTTTATCCACGCATTTTCTCGAGCACCTGTTTTCGCCTATTATGGGGAGGTCTGAAGAGCCTAATATGCTCCCGATATTAGGAAGTCAGAACCTTGTGAATTATTCCTTCTGGGTTATATAATATTATAGATGACTCGAAGGAAAAAATGGGACCCCGAAAGGATGAAGCAGCTATGGAGGCTATGAGGAACAAGGAAATGGGCAGCTACAAAGCGTCCAGATTTTTCAACGTACCACATACAACACCAAAGCGTTATGTTAAAGACCGGCAGGAAAGCTCAAGTGAAGTAATAAAAGCAGAAATGGGTAGGAAGCAATTTCTTCCTTGTGAAGCAGAAAATGATCTGGTTGAGTAATGTCTTTTGCTGGAAAGAAAGATTGTTGGCTTGACAATGGCAGACGTCATGCGTCTCGCTTACCAACTTGCTGTAAGAAATGGAATTAAAAACCAATTTTGCAAGAGAAATGAAAAGAATATAAGGAAGTGGTTGAAAAATTTCCTACGTCGTCATCAAGAAATTTCAGTTACAAAACCTGCTTAGTTTTTTAAATCTACGAACTCGCTATGTACACCATTTAACATGATCCTGCAAGACGTTACAATTGCGACGAAACCGGCATCACTATTGTACAGCACAAACACACGAAAATGTTAGGATTGAAAGGCAAGCATCAGATATCTTCTGTTCAATCCGCAGATCATGGATCTCTTGTGCGAGTCGTTACCTGTGTGAGGCCAAATGGACACTTCATTCATCAGTTACTTGTATTTCCAATAAAATATATGAAAAAAGAATTGATGAATGGCACACCACCTGGATCAACCCACACGTGACATCCCTCGGGATGGATACAGAGCGGGATTTTCACCCAGTGGTTTCTTCATTTCATCAAACATACGAAGCCGACAAAAAGATCCCGTTATCCAGGTACCGCACGGGCACTGGTCACACACAAGGAACCTGGAGGTCATTAATTTAGCTCGAGAGAATCATGTTGACATCATTTGCCTCTCACCTCACAACAGTCACAAAATGCAACCCTTGGATAAAGCTTTCACGGGGCCCCTGAAAACATTCTACTGCCAAGAAATTAAAATATAGCTCCGTTCAAAACTGGGGTGGGCGAGTCGTCACCGTCTACCAAATTGGCGAACAATTCGGCAATGCATACAAGCGAGCTGCAAGAGGCAAGATAGCGGCTAATGGCTTCCGGGCGACAGGCCGTTTTCCTTGTGACAAGAACATCTTCAGACCACACGATTTCCATCTAGCCTCAGAGGACACAGTTGCTGTTTCTGTGAACCATCCTGCTTTAGTAAAGACTAGCGATCAGACATTAATCAGTTCTGTTAGTTTTCGCCGTTCACTTCTGCAGAGGCTCTCATCAGATATCAGCCCTGTGCCAAGCCTGAACCTACAGCCAATTCCTCGTGGTGGAACAGTAAAGAAAATATCGAGTTCACGTTACAGAAAATTTGTTGGGGCAACTCAGGAAAAGAAAATCAAACAGACCACTAAATCCAAAACTAATAGGCTTGGGTCGAATGCTCTTCTTAGTCCTTCAAAAAGAAGGAAGAGAAGGGTTTGCCGAGATCCAACTCCGTCTGACACTCCATCAGATTCGGACACTGGCCTAGTTGTTCTTTTGATGAAGATTCGAAGAATAAGAAGCTGATTGTCTGTTCTATACTGGTCGTTTCTCTGAAGACCACAAAGGAGATGAACGGATACGATGTGCGAAATATTTCAGATAGGCGTACACACTTTGTGCCGGTATGGAGGAAGATTTAATTTGTGAACCTTGTCAGGGATAAACACTGTTTTGTTCTTAGTTTGTACCCTTTGTACTTGTATTTTTTTTTAATTCTGTAACTATTCTTTGTGCTTTCTGCGTAAATTATTCACCTCCCAAAATTAGGAACACGTGTGCGCCTAATTAGGGGATATGAAGCTTTTAAGGAAACAAATTTTACACACGTTTTTCTTTTCCTAAATTACGATACTTATGTAACAAATGTCTTTTCATTAATCAAATGAAGTTATGCTTGTGTTTTGAAAAGTTTTACGACTTTTTCCTAAGTTTAATAGCAGTTTTTAAAAAACCTCCCCACAATAGGCGTCTTTCCCTATCCCGCGTCAACAGTGCCATATAAAATAAAATATGCCGAGTAGTCGAAAAGTTTCGAATTTCAAGCTCAGTGACGCAAAAAAATAAAATACAAAGTACCAGATGCCGGTGTGATGGTGTTACAAAAACCGCAATGTATTTCGCAATTCACGAAGTTCCCTTCACATGACGTAATGCAATACGTCGGCACAATATCAAAGAATGCGCGTTTTTTCAAAGGAACAAATTCCAAACTTTACATTTATCGATAACATTATTTGGGAAATTAACTGAAGAAGAGAAGCTCACTTTCTGTACAAGAACCAAAGTGGAAATTTCGAAAACCAACTGCTAATATTTCAGGGCACGAGAAATAGGCCTATTTTCAGACGATGCGATGCCCGCTAACAAGCTGGAGATCGGCACTTAAAAATTTTTTCTGAAAGAAGTTGAACTAAAAAGGAAACAGGACCTATAAAGTCATGTCGAACGCAGGTGTAATACGACAAAAACCTCCCACAACAGCAGCAGTGCTGAGGGAAACTATTACATATAAAAACTGCTTATTAGTTCTTTAAGATTCGTTTTAATATTATCCTCCCATGCACCCACAGGTCTCTGAAGCGTTTCTTCCCTTAACGCTTTCCCCGCTGGTTACTCTTTGGCTTACAAGTACGTCTCAGATTTCAACTCTAAATATCGTATGTAAGAAAATTAACAGCATTTTTCGTACACCTGTTCCCATGGTCCGGTAACGTAGCATGGCGTCTGCACATACAGGACGGCACGAAATAAAAAGTTGTGAAAATACGTCACTGTGACTAGCAGAATTATAACACACGATCCCTGGGCTCCTGCAGTCAAAGATCTCAATTTCGCTGCACAGAATTCTAAGTCATACAATAATTCTGTGTCCATGTTCTTGACATACGCAGTGTCAAACCCGGCGTCTCATGTTAGAATCACGTAACCATAATGGACTACAGACCTTTATCAGAAAGTCTCTTTCCCAGAATTCAGCCTCCGTACATAACACGTTTCAAAAGGTTATTATTCGACTATGCTGAAGATGGGGAGACCAGGATCCTCCAAAAGTTACTGAAATTACCAGTCAACACGGCGCTATATCACAGAAACTGTAACCGTTATCAAGGACGCTATAAATACATAAAAAAGACAGTGTCAAGCTTTTTACAGAAAAAATTCCATTCCGTTTTGTAAGAAGTCCGAACTCATAATGAGCCACTTCGCTATATTAAACGTCGCGGGACGAAACTCAGGAAGAATTCTGATGTTTACAGGTGTAATAGTGGTTCCGCAATCTGGAGTCTCAGATATTTGGAGATCGGTCATCATGGAAGCTGCGACCAGTATTCAGGTAAGGGTAGCTAAGTTTGGCGGTAAGATACTGGCTCCAAATTCAAGGTTGAAATACACAGCAGATGTTCACATGTTTCTGACAGATCTGTAAGAATGCGATGAATTGCTGCTATGTCGCTACAAACAACGTAGATAGTTCAGAGTCCTGTTTTGTTAACTGGAATTTATAATGATACGTTTAAGTCCATTTACTCGTATAATTTCAGTGGACCAAAATTCCTCATTTCACCGGCACTTAAATTTACGGTAATTACAACAGAGGTAGTCACATCAAGGTAATCTTCTAAAACCCTCCCAGAGTGACTGGCAGAGGGAATGGAGTTAGTGACAGCCATTACTGTGATAACATGGGAATAGACAGACAATGTTACGGCTCCCAATGTTACCAGTCAATGCCCGCTCGTCCTGCTAGTAAAGGTAGATTGGGAACAAAGTAAAAAGTGAAGTGCAGTTAAGTGAAGTGAAGTGAAGCGAAGTGAAGTGAAGACGAAAAAGTGCTGTGAAACGGATTGTTTTGAGCGTGCAGCAGAAGAGACAATTTGAGCATTTGAAATGAATCCGAATATCCATTCGAAGGGGCTGAGGAAAAACAAACATCTAAGCCTTAAACTGTTATATTTTTTACATAAAATTCACTTCATACCTGACAGAAAACAAACTGCGCCCGCACGCCAATTCATGCTCGATTGGCAAATAATCGGCATTTATTGCTATGACCATACTAAATCGTGTCAGAAAAATGGAAAGATTAAGAATGTCAAACTGCGTAGTAAAATACAGTAGAACTCCGCTTATCCGGACTAATTGGGACGGCCAGCCATCCGGATATGCAGAAAATCCGGATAATTGGAGTTTTATTTGAAAATAGGCTACATTGGCAGTTAGTTTCTACAAACGGCTATTTTAGGCAAACATTTTTATATACGTACGAATAAAACATTAATACACAGTTCCTTACATGTATTGGACAAGTGAGTTAAAAAATTGAGCCATACAAAGTTGTAGTACAATTACAGTAAGAAAATGTATCCGAAGGGCCAAGCCGAGCCGGACAATTGATGATTCGTATAACCAGCGTCCGGATAAGCGGAGTTCTACTGTATAGCAACCACTGTGCTTTTTGTAGGTGATGACGTTAAAGAACCATTCGACTGTCACGTTACCCTTCATTGTGCGTCACTCCGAGCATTTAAACTCTAGTTTCAGCAACGGTAATTCGCGTAATAGAATAATCTCTCCACCCAAGCCCGCCCCCCAAAGCAACAACGTTTGCTCTCTTGTTAGGATTATACAAGTACAATTGCAGTTAAACAAGCTTTTGTATTCCTTACACATCCGAGCAACTACAATACAATATACTAAACACACAGGCGTACAAAATGACCCAATTTCATGTACCTACGTGTAGTGCACGGCCTTATCTTGTACAACACAGAGCACAAGGGATGTAGTAGGCCTATGTGCGACTGCAGAAACAGATTGTGTTCAAAATTGCGACAGGATTCAGCAGTACGATAGTACGGAAGGATCATCGCTTGTAATAAGCTTAGCTTTAATAATGGTGGGCTACAGAACATTTATTATGCTAATTTGAAGGTGTAAACACACTGTATGCACTCTTTACGAGAATAAAAGAAATTTTGGGCGAAATTACCGGGCGTGAGACATACAAGACAGTAATGTTCTTTATACGCTGTTGCACTTAACGTTGACATTTTAATCCATTCTATGTTATTCTCAGTTTAGAGATCGCCTGTTTCTTTCATTTGTTATTGCCTCGTAACCCCCCCCCCCCCCACTAAACGTGTACTGGGTGCACTTTTCCTGGAAGTAAAGCGACCAAAGCGTGAACCTGATCATTCACTTCCAACCAGCACTAGGTTAAGAATTAGTGGAGCCATTCCAGCATTCCCCCATATAACTTCGTGGCGCGCATAGTGATAGCTGCAAATTTGTGCGTTTATTCTGTCACCCAAAACTGCGTTAACTCTGGCATAAAAATATCGTACTTGCAGCTTATATTCCCTTTCATTTTTCAGGCGCATTCTCATTTTTTGGACCGCCCATTACAATCGACTAATCCGTATGTCTCCCCGAATCAAGCAACTCGAAAACCGCCAGATGGCTTTTCATGAAATGTGATATTACGGGGCTTAACTAAATGTCATGGCCCCCCCCCCCCCCAAAAAAAAACAAGTGAGAAAATGTAGTAACGCTGAGGCGCGTTCTTGCAAACATTGTTGCAGTGGAAGAGCAATTAAGTATTACATATTCTGAATGCGTTTTTGAAGCCTTAGGTATCCAGCAAGCAATGCACATGCGCATTGCCATCTGTGGCCTTCCCCGCTCCACAAGGTTCTTCTACATTATCTCACAAATGGCACGAGTTTTCGACAAAAACTTTATTTAGCATAACATGTGTGTTTAGATTTTCTCTACAAATGTGTCTAAAATATTTCTCATTCTAAGATGATCAGGACCAGGGAGTGGAACAAGACCTAGCTACACCCATTCAATCTCAAGAACGCCTTCAAGTATTCACTATAAAAGAAAAAAATTGAAATCCAAATGTTAGACCAAAAAAAGGCGCCAGGTCACGACCTTATTACTGCCAGAACGCTAAAAGAACTACCAAAAGAAGGACTTGTAAATCTAATGTATATATTCAGCGCCATACTACGACTCGAATATTGGCCTAAATCATTATAGATTGCACAAATAATAATGATACCCAAAACTGGGAAAAATCCAATGGACGTTTTATCCTACCGACCAATCAGCTTACTGCCGATAATTTCAAAAGTACTAGAAATGCTACACTAAAAAAAATCAATAGACTTGAACCCGCAAGACTGGATCCCAAACCATCAATTTGGATTCCGCCAGGCTCACTCCACAGTGTAACAATGCCACCGCAAAACAGACGTCATCAATAAAGCTATGGAAAATCAGCAGTGTTGTAGAGCCGCATTTTTAGACGTAAGCCAGGCATTCGATCAAGTGTGGCACACTGGGCTACTATTCAAAATCAAAAGAATTCTACCCTCAAGCTATTTCATCCGGCTGAAATCGTACCTAAATGAACGCCAATTCGGAGCAAAAATCAATACAGAAACTTCAAGCCGCTTCCACATCCATTCCGGTGTACCCCAAGGGAGCATTCTTGGTCCTCTTCTCTATGTACTACACACATCTGACTTACCAGCATCCAGTGAAACTATATTAGGCACATTCGCGGACGACACAGCAATATTTTCAATTCATGAAGACCCTACGATAGCCG
>JGI20166J26741_11570363_pt1 | contig 11960 bp, 5 predicted proteins | sample TergutCu122P5_FD_26741 | JGI IMG/M metagenome (IMG submission 26741) | reverse complement strand
GATTCATGCTCCAAATATATGCATCTAACTGTCTCCACACGCACATGTAAATGGTGTTGACAGCAGCCATATTTTCATGGATAACTGCTACTGCCACAGATGGTTGAGATGAAAATTTACTGGCATCTAAAGATACACTGATACTTCCCTACAGACACTTTAGAACTGTTATGTGCCTAAACTATAACCATCTAAACTCTAATTTATGGACTAGGAAATATGGTATTTTATACTAACATCCACATGAATTCTCCCAGCTGTTACAATCTTCTGTTCTTTTTCATCATCATTAATGTCTTCTTCCTTGCAAGTTCTCTTTTTTCCATTTCCATGTCTTCGAGATCTTCCAAAATTCCCATCTTGGTACTCACAAATTCCTCTTTCAATTGCTGGGAGAAACTTGACTCCATACACTCATCATCATCACCATCCATATCTTTGTACCTGTAACAAATGTTTCATGACATCAGCAAACAGGACCTTGGAGTAGAACATGAACTGCAGGAAATTACAGTAAAATTGAGAGACCCAAGTAATTCAGTTCATACAGAAACAAAATTCCTCAAGTCTGTAAAACAGGTGTATTTTGAAGTGTTAGCCATGTATCCATGAAATGCATCCAAACTGCGGTTGATGGGGAGATGCCTTTGGCCACTGCAATACTCATTCAAGATATGACAGGAGTACAGCACCAGTAATGTAAAAAGCATAAAATTAGTTCAATAATAATACCCATCATATTCATGCAGTTCTAGATGTTACACTAAATCTGACAGTCAGCTTTTGCAGCCAAGATTTTGGTTTACCTCAAGATCAGAAGACACTTGTCAATCACCACTGCATTCAAAGTTCACCATCTGTAACTTTTTTACTGCATTCCACTGCAAGTCAGATAATCTCATGATTGACAGATGTTTTCTGTTCATCTGTTCTTCAGAGTTCCAATGGTTAGTGAGAACCTTGTTACCAGCTGTCATTAAACTCAGTGCAAACATCATGACAACAGGGTTTACCCCATCTCATTACCTTAGGAAAGTGTAGATTTGTATCAAACACTTATCAGAATTCAGTGTGTTTAGAGTCTGTGTATTTTATCAAATCACGTCATCACAATCATGCAGTATCTTATCTGTCAAAATAAAAGGATGACAAACATTTTCTCAGGCCTATCAGCAAGACTGATCAACTTGACTTCTGGGAAAAGATAATGATTATGTGGTTATGAGAATTCAGCTTTCCATACTGATTCAGAAACAAAACGGCACCATTCTAAGAGGCAAGTCCAGTGCTTGAGACTGAACAAAAAGGTGTGACTGTCAAAATCATGCTGTCCTACTTACCTGGTGTCAATTTTCCAGAGTGTACTCAATCCTTCAACAGTAGGGAAAAAAAAAGTCTCCTTTTCAGAAGATTTACAACCATACAATCATCAACAAATAGTTACAGGCAGAACTCATAAATATCAGTATTATCAGCCATTTTATTTTATTTTTGTAAAGAATTTATTCCTTAAGTACATATTCTGCAGGCAATAATTCTGTCTGCTCAAACCTCAAACTTTCACATCTTTGCCATGTGTATAATTATTGCCACACAATATTCCACACATAATGTGCAAGTATGTTGAATATTATTTCTGTACCAAATTTAACATACTGTACATAGCTTCAAAGGTTCATTAATTACTGTCATGCAGTATTCCATACATAATATTTAGGTATGTTTATCATCTCTGTTCCAAATTTCACATACCTACCACCAATAGTTCCTTAATTATTAACACACAACATTCCATGTACATATGCAGGTATATTTATCATTATCACCCCTGTACCAAATTTCACATGCATAACTCTAATCATTAATTACTGACACACAGTATTCCATACTCAATGTATAGATATTTTCATGGTCCATCTCCATGCCAAATTTCACTTGCCTATTACTGATGATTCATTAATTTCTGGCACACACTATTCCATACATAATGTGTAGGTATGTGTATCATCATCACCATCATCATCATCATCATCATCTTTGTACCAAAATTCACATACCTACCTCCAATGGTTCATCAATTAGACACACAACATTGCAAACCTAATGTGTAGTTATGTTCATTATCAACTCTGCATCAAATTTCATAGCTCTAGCTCTAGTGGGTCATTAATTATTGCCATCAAACTAACTTTTTGCACATGTGCCATTTTGTTTTACATTTCATAACAAAATCACCTGAACAAAAGTTACGTATTTTTCCAAGTTCCATAAGTCACTTCTGAAATCCTGAAGTAATTGGTGTAGTAGAGCTTCTGCATCACAGGTTCACACATCTGCCATGATGTTAGTAATGATTATAGGAAATTAGAAAGTGTGGTACTGGGGTGTGTGCAAGTATGAGGGCATAAACACACACAAGGCATAAGTAACTACCTAACTAACTAATTAACTAACTCCATGGTACAGAGCCCTTCTTGGGAAGCTAACCAGTTCTCAGCTTGTCCAGAAATTCCTCGCACTTTATGGAACCCAAAGATTCATTACTGCATTACAAGTACGCACCACCTATCCAAGTTTTCAGCCAGATCAATCCAGTCCATGCCCCCCCCCATTCCACTTCCTGAAGATCCATTTTCATAGTATCATCCCATGCATGCCTGTGTCTCCCATGTGGTCTCTTTCTCTCAGGTTTCCTCACCAAAACCCTGTATGTACCTCTCCTCTCCCTCCATAAGTGCTACATGCCCCACCCATCGCATTCTTCTCGATTTGATCACTCGAATGATATTTGTGAGGAGTACAGATCATTAAGCTCCTCATTATGTAGTTTTCTTCATTCCTCTGTTACCTTGTCCCTCTTAGGCCCAAATATTCTCCTCAGCACCCTATTCTCAAACACCCTCTGCCTACATTCTTCTCTCATTGTGAGCGACTAAGTTACACACCCATACAGAACAACAGGCAAAATTATAGTTCTGTATATTTTAATCTTTATATTTTTGGATGGCAAACTGTAAGACAAAAGATTCTGCAATGAACGATGGCCAGTGTTTCCTGATTTCAATCTGTTCTTAATTTCTCCTGAATGGAATTCTGATTTGTTAGGGTCGTTCCCAATTATTTGAACTGTTCCACCCTTTCACAGGATTTCTTATCAGTCTTTATATTGCAACTTTGTCCTGCATTCTGATCTCAAGACATGACCATGACACACTCAGCATGGCTCTCTCAAAAGCCTACTTGTTTTCTCTGCAAAATCAGTTAAATGAGATGCAAATGTAAGTGCTGTAACACTAACGTAATTGATTCCACTCCAGATGTCTTCTTTAAGTTCCAAATCAAAATACCTTTCTTCAAATGTCCAATTTTGAACTACACTATTAAAGCCCTCACTCAGTGTTCAAATTACACTCCCAAAAATTACAACAGAAAGGGAAACAACAAAATATGGAACTTTTTCCATAAATTCGAGTTCAGACAATGTTCATTAATCTTTGTTCACTAAAATGTGAAGGGTAACATTACACAAAGACTGCCTGTACTTAAAGACATTCAAAGAAATATGACTCCAGAGAAAATGACAGAAATAATGAAAGCTAAAGCTGTAAAAGTAGTAACAGTAACTTTCAATACTGTTTCCAGGCATGGAAGAGACAAAGAATGCGTATGACTACAGGAGACATGCACTTTAAATGTGGCCACACTGACTAATGTTACAGGACAATTTACACTTTTGTCAGGATCAATGTACTGTATAGAGTTTTCAATTTTAAGCTTCCGTGGCAATTCATTGTTGATGTTGATCCCTACTCACTTCAACCTTGAAGATGGAGGCAGAAAGTTAGTCCAAAACGTCTAAACACAACTGACTACAACACAGCGCAAAAACTCCCACACCAAGATCAATATTAATTCACAATTCTTTAAAATAGTAATGCATCACATCACATCACATCACACATGCATCTTTAAAGCATAGTAGTCAAATATGCATCACATGATTTAACAATAAAATGCTCCGAGTTTCACACACACACACACACACAGCATATTTATGTGCTCTGTATGATCCTCACAATAAAGAGCAATTATTTCCCTTAGTATCCCTAACCAATTAGTCTTTGTAATGTAGATGCAAATGTATTTTCTGTGAGGAAGAACTGAATTTTCAAATAGTATCTGGATGGACTTCAGGCTGCCGAGTGTTATCGGTTTATGCGCAGAGCTATTACCTTGACTTGTCGTATCCAAAGATTTCCTTTATGTGCTTAGAGTAATCTTCTGCCTCATCTGGCCCATCATCAATGAAATCATCTAGTTCAGAATCATACTCATCAGAATCTTCAATTCGACCTACATACACAACAAAACATTGAATGAAACTACAGTTTAGCCCCTAGAAAGTTTCAACAACATGTACAGAGTGAATTCACACTATATAATCTGACCTACCAACTGTGTCATAAACCGTAAGTAAATAAATCTAAGCATGGAATGGGAACTCAAAGCAGATGAAATTCCCATGAGTGTGAAAACATACTATTTCAGACTCTGAGTGGAAAAAAAATGAACCCACTTTATCATTTCTTAAAACATAAGGAATCTGAACCAATCCCAGTACCACAGTCAGTACAGTTACAAGGTTATGGCCTGCTCCTTTGGGATATCTTTGAAAATTACACTACTACAGCAGCTATGTCCAATAGCCTTAACTGCAATCTGCATTCACTACACCAAGCATAAACTTGTTATACATCAGTGTAATCTGTTTGTCTGTAGCGGTGTTAAGGTAGCGTAGCTTCAATACTGAAGGAACTCCACATTCCCAGGCCAGTCTCCTGGAAAACACCACTCTGATTTTTTTATATTTTGTTGACCATGCATCATGTAATGATTCTTGTTAAATGACCAACGTGATGCACAATTCTTTTCTATGTATTTATTTATATTTTTAACTCGCTACATGTTTCGAGCACATTGTGCTCACCATCAGGAGGGACAAATTGTGTCAATACAACCTCAGGTAACTGTCACTCTGTGTCAGTGGCCATGTCGTGTGCAGGTTGGAAGTTCACTTCCGACCTGTACGTGACATGGCCACTGACAGAGTGACAGCTACCAGAGGTTGTATTGACACAATTTGTCTCTCCTGATGATGAGCACGATGTGCTCGAAATGTAGAGAGTTAAAAATATAAATAAATACATAGAGAAGAATTGTGTGTCACGTTGGTCATTTAACAAGAACCACTCTGGTGTTTGTGCATCTGTCTATATGTGAATAAAACATGAAACTGATTTGAAATTCAGGTCAGTGAGGCTTCATGTATTTTGTTTGGTTCTCACATGTGACAGGTCACAACCACTTTATGACTATCTACAAGTCAATGACAATCATCCTCTTATCGCACTCACAACTTTGTTACCTCTACAATCAACAGAATGAAAATAAATGAATGAATGAATGAATGAATCAAAACACTTGAATAACAACACCTGAGAATCAATCAACATGTTGTACTCACGTTTTGGCACTGGTTTTGGTTTCATCCGTACATCTGCAGGTGGGAACTGTCTTGGCTTGACACCTTGAAGTGGAAACTGTTGTGACTTGACATCTGGTGGTGCAAACTGTTGAGGTTTAACACCTGGTTGAACTTGTCGTGGCTTGCTTGCTGGAGGGGGAAACTGTCTATAGTTGACATCACTGGATGTCACTTGATTCATTTTTACATCTTTCACATCTCTGGATGGAATATGATGACCAGATTTACTTCTTACTAAAGACTGAGATTTTGAGGATAAAGCTCCAGAAACTGTTTTGTTCATTCCCTGTGGAGAGGTAAATGGCTTTATAGACTGTTTTCCTACTGAACTCTCTCTCACTTTATCCTTTGAGTCACTGCTTCTTGCTGCTTTTGATTGTGGTTTTGGTCCTCTAACCAAATCAAATGATCCAGAATCATGATTCTTTAGAAGTTTTGAATTTTGGGCTCCTGGTACACATAACTTCTTTGCTTCTGACAATTCACCACTCTTTTCTTTTTCATGCAGTTTGGCCAAGAGGCTCTCCTGCAACTTTTTACTGTAACCAGATAAATTAAAGTTCTTACTACTGCTGTTATTGTTGTCACTATTCTTGACATCTTTTCTTTGTTCTACACTGTTCCTATTTGCACTACCTTGTCCAGAGGCACTAGATGAACTTGTATGATTACTTTTAACAGGAAGTTTTCCTGACATATCTCTGTTCCTCTCCTTACAAACCTTACCATCTGAGTTCCCTTGAAGTTTCACGCTTCTGCTATTACTATTACTATCATCATTACATTTTGGAATCCTGTGCTGCAATTTTTCATCTTTTCTAATGCTAGTCACTTTTGGAAGTCTTGGAATGCTGGAGTTACTAGCCCCTGAAGATCGATCATTCTTCAAGTTCTTGCTTCCTTCTGGGGGACGACTGTTGCTTTGATCTCTGAATTCTCTAGAAGATTGGCCAATTCTCTGATCTGCAAATCGACCACTCATTTGGTCCTTGTTACCATACACAGAAGTCCTACCACCCGTCTGCTCCCTCTGTCCATCCACAAAAAGCTGACCATTTCTTTTATCTCTGTTTTTATCTGCAGATGGACAATTATATTTCCGATTACTATTTGAATCTGCAGCAGGGAGATTGCTCTTCTGATCTCTGCTCCTTTCCTCTGAATATCTGGATCGATTATTTCGCTGATCCTGGACACGGTGTTGTTCTGATGCTGTTAATGGTGGAAGTTTCCCCTCTTTCCTCATGCGCCACTCTCTCTCCTTCATATATTCTATACGTTGCTTTTTGGTCATGGGTCTTTCATCCTCATCTTCTTCCTTCAGCTTTGGAGCAATTTTAACTGGTTCAAACTGCTTCTTCTCTGCTATCTTCAGAAGTTCACTGAAGTTTACTGGTGGTGGTGGAGGGGGGCGACGTACTTTGGCAGGTTTCTCTGGCGTCTCTTCTTCACATTTGTTTGTTTCTTCATAATCTGACTGACTCTGGCTTTTACATTCACTTTCCGCTCCCGCCAACTTTTCCTCTTTTGTCTTTCTCTTACGTTTGTGTGGCATCATCTCTTCTTCTTCTTCCCTTAGCAGGGCCATCCTTACTCGGTCCTACGGAGGAAGAGAGAAAAAAAAGTAATAACCAGTAATGGTGTAAAGAACTATATACATAATGCAGTTCCATTATGTAACAGCCAATGTTACACAACAGCCATGTCCAGATTTATCACTTCAGCACCCTACACCACCACATCATTTAACCAGAGCTGAGGCAGCAAGGTCAGTACAATGACTAGTCTACTGCCAGATGACCAAGGAATTATGGTTTGATTCCAGGCAGGCGAAGAATTTTCTCTTCTCAAAAACATCCAAAACAGCTATGAGGCCAATCCAGCTTCTTATTCAATGAATACTGCAGGGCTGTCTCCCCAGAGATGAAGCAGGTGGGGCAAGAAGTTGAGCCCTCACCTATATTCCACTCTCTCCTATGCCTTCATGACATGTAAGGGAATGACTTGATTTTAAAATCACTTAATCAGTAGGCCATAAAGTTATCTAAGCTGAACTAGTGTTAAGCCTACTGAACATTCCCAGATCTATCACTGTCACTGACAGAAGAAATTAAAGTGAGCAATAGTAAAAGTCTGTTAATGCATACCAGCAGTCACTTGAAGAAGGGAGAAAATTCAATTGCCAACACATTATAATATACCCATATAAAGAACATGATCATGTTCATAATGTACCAGCCACTGCCTGATACTACCGAGTGGACAGTCCTTGTAGTTCCAAAATATTGCAGCCTGGTAATATAGCAGTTTCCAAGCATACAGTGTGGTTACTGTACACTACATAACAACATTTTCTCTTGGATGGTGAATTACTAAATGAAACTTTCTGCATATAGTATTCAACCAAATATCAACACATTCTTGTCATAATAACTTATAATTATGTAGTTTCCAAACCAGTGGTTCATACTGTTGGATTGTTTCTGGTACTTTTAAAATTTCATTTTATCGTCATAATGTATCTAAACTTTGTATTTTGTATCCCTGCAGATGGCCACATGGATGGCAGAAACATGTAGCACACTCTGTGTATATAAACTAACTTTAATATACATATGTGCAATTGTTGCTACTATTAGTTTATATACCTTGGTATTATTTAAATCTGCAGCACTGGACTTCAAAAGAGATTTCTTAGAAAACTTTGGTTCTTCCAAAGGGGTGGAAGTGTACTTTTCCATGAGCTTGTTGTAAAATGCTGATGCTTCTTGTGATACATAACCATAGTCATCTTCATCGGGTTGCACCAATCCTGTACACAGAATTACAAAAAAAAAAAAAAAACATTCAATTATGCGTGTTACACCTCACATGTTGAGGGTTCTTGTGGTAATTTGAACTTACAACATGCTGACCAAAGATACCTCTTTAAACCAACAATGCTGCAGAGTCCAGGTCAAATTATCTGTTGTTATTATTATTGTTATTACAATTAGCATAATCAAACGAAGGTGGAAAACCTGGAACACATTCAGAAAATACGGGATGCAGTGGGCCTGAACAGATGAGACAACATGGACAACATATGCATGAGCAGAAAGGTACAAACCATTAGAAGGATTGTTATAAACATGACAGGAAGTTTCCTGACCACCTGAGCAACTGTAAGCTACTCCAGAATGTGCTCCAAGGTGTCAGTTCATAGCACAGTTCTTACCATACGTACCACATCTGCACATTCAAAAACTCAGCATTTTGCTCACAGAGTCTATCTGTGGCTTTCTTAGAACAAGCTGTGATTATTTCCTAAGCAGCAACAAATTGCTAACAGAGAGACAATACGTTTACTACAAGGTTTGAACTGAATATTTTTATTATATTTTAACAAACACAAAACTTCAAAGTTTTAGCCTTTGATGGACAAATGGGGCACCATCCTATTAATGGTACATACTTTCGTCTGATAGGGAAACACATTGAACGAACAATGCTCTGGCCACAGCAAAAACATTGGTACTTAAAGGATTGTAGGCTAAAGATTAACTTCAGTGATCACAAGCTGGTATTCTGAAAGACAACTCACTAAGATAATCAAATACAGTACACGGTAAATAATGTACAAAAATAACAAATGAACAAAAAAAAAAGCCCTACAACTGTCTTTCACAAACAAACATTAAAGTTAGTGAAACCCTGATTGTATACAATTACGTGATTAATAGTCATAGTACAAACCGGAAGAATTCTGGCAGCAGTAACCACCTAACAGACCTAATGGTGTTACAAATCATAAGAGCACAATCTGATGAGCTACAGTCCATTTTATTATTGAATTATGACTTATTACCTACATAAGACATAAACAACACAAGACTTGTGGGGCTGCTAGTCTGGAATAAAAAAGTAGGCTTTAGGAGATGTACCTGAACACCACTGTTATATTTACCTCTTTGACTCCCTGCTCTTGACTTGATTGCTTGGTTGGTCACATACCAAACATCAAGAGAGTCACCTCTAAAATAGGCAAGTAATCAGTGACTTCTGAAATGTCTTGCTTAAACACATTAACCCATTCCACTCAACTGTCACAGGAGCCCTGACATTTAAATAATGGTTGAATATCTGATATGACCAGAAGTGTCCACCTAAGAACTGTACCTCACATTTTCAATAGCTACTACCATCTGCCCATAACTAGACAGACCACTTGGTCTTGCCAGCTCTGTTTTAGCCTGGCCATAACTATTCTTTGCAAGGGCCATTTCCAAACATAAATACAAAAAACTCCAAATGCTAAATGAGCAGTAGTGCAAATTACTTCAAGTGGAAATGGTTAATCATGTATGTACATAAATCATCTAACCTCCCAGAGTTACAGCTGTGTTTTCATTATCCACAGCATCTTCAATAGCAGCTTTGTTTGCAGCTTTTGTTCGTTTAAGCATGGCTGTAATCCTCTTCTTTGCTTTGACATCCTGGGACCGCAATGCCAGCAACTCCTTGAAAGAACATAAAATATTTTTAAGTTAAATAATATGAAGGGCAACAGCAAAAGAGATTTGCTTTTGAGCTTCAAAACACAAAACATTCATATATCTTTTAAAAAAAAACAATATGGCATCTGAGTTCCATAAATAATTTAATAATGTTTCCATGGAAAGAAACAATCTACAATGGTTACCTGCATTCATGTAAAATAATTTGTAACTCAGGCTCCAACCTAGCTTGTTCCCATTTTCTTCATAGAAAGAGGTCTCTTGTTCCATGAAGATCACCAATGACATTCAATGCCAGTACTATTTTCATTTACAACAATATAGTAATGGACAACAACATGTACTGCAATATTTTTTCTGTGAGAATGTTAAAATAACTTTCCAGGCTTTCATGAAGCATGAAATGGGCAACACATGCCATTGACAACTATCCCAACATTGGCCTTTTTAACTCCCTACCATCATTAATACAAACATAAGGGTATGCACACTCCTTGGAGAAGAATGACATTAGTGCCAACAATGCGGGCTTCTGAAATCACGGCAAAGTAAAATATACTCAAAATGCAACAGTTTCACATATATTTATCAAATATATCCAAGCAATAACACCATCAATAATTTACAGTGGTTACTAGTTTCGGCCTTCTGATCAGGTCATGATCATACCATGCATCCTTTCAAGTTAAAGAAAAAAACCATACAATCATATTAATATAAAATGGGAAGAGACCTCACTCTCTTTACATAGATATTGATAAAACTGTTAGAACATTATGAAGTGGATGAAACAATCTATAATAGTCTACCTACTATGGTGTGGAACATTGATTATGGTAGGGACATTATATTAAACAGAGAAGGTCTTTTGACTATTTCACTTTGCCAGTATCCCTACCATAATCAATGTGCCACACCATAGTAGGTAGACAGATACGACTGTGCACACTACTCAACATCTTGTGCAGCAAATGTTGACAAACATTACTTTCCTGCACAGACAGCTTCCCAAGGCACTATATAGTCTCCATTGCGAAATTTACATTAATGCATTTTTGGTTTTGTTTACATAAAAAACTTTTGCAAAAATCAATAAAACATGTATAATTTCAAAGACCACAGCAAAGGCTGATATACATGCAAGGAAATAATTACTGCAGAAAATGGGCTATGTTCTCATACTAACATATCCTATTCTTCAGGACATAGGATTGCCTAGATATACATTACCAGTTTCAGAACTGCAATGGAAGCTGCAGTGTACAACATACATACCTAAAATCTTTTAAGCTGCCTATCCACTTTATTTATAATAATACTTCTGTTTTTTATTACACATTGTTAGCTTCACCACTTCATAATGTTCTAACAGTTTTATCAATATCTATGTGAAGGGAATAAGATTTCTTCCCATTTTATATTAATATAATTGTATGGTTTTTCTTTAATTCAAAATTATGCATCTGATGATGGCCTGAAAAAAAGGAGTAACCAATGTAAATCACTGATGGTGTAGTTGCATGATGGCATATCTGAAAAATATATTGATTGGCTTGAACAAAGATGATGTGTCACTTATAGATTAAAAATTCATATATACGAGGCACGTTTTTAAAGTAAGGTCCGGTTTTAAATTGCCGCCCATCGGCTGTACGGTGCGGGAGCGCACATTCGCAGGATCATACATGTGTTCATTAGCTAATGTCTGTCATTTTGTCGCAGGTCGATCCTTGTTTTATGTCAAGAAAGACTGAATCACAATGTGCACTGCGATAAATAATCCCGCCAGCTGCAAAGTTCGCGCTGTGATTCGGTTTTCGTTAGCAAGAAACAATAATGCTGCCGAAATTCACAGGCAACTTTGTGAGGTTTATGGGCCGAATGTTATGAGCGACAGTAAGGTTAGGCAATGGTGTCGT
>JGI20166J26741_11570252_pt1 | contig 11962 bp, 4 predicted proteins | sample TergutCu122P5_FD_26741 | JGI IMG/M metagenome (IMG submission 26741) | reverse complement strand
TCATTCCTTTTGACAAGTGGATTGCAGCGAGCGAATCCTCTTTTTTAGTTTTCGCTCGCTGCTTTCGCAGCTCGCGCTACGCCGTAACCGTGACCGCGAATACGTAGGCGGGCAGCCCCGGCGCCGTGATTGTGATGACCGCGATCCCGGCCTTCATAGGCACAAGCGTTCCGTCCGGAGTCACGTTGCAGACGGCCGGGTTGGAACTCGCGAACGAAACCGACCCCGCGCCCTCGTAAGAATACGGTATCTGCTGCAGTTTGGCGACTTTCGCGAGCATGCTCTTCACTGCGATGGTCAGCACGGCCTGTTCCCGCGTGACGTTGACCGTATATGTGTTGACGACGCCGTTTTCCGCCGTTACAGTGACGTTGATTGCGTTGCCGCCGACGGCGAGAGCAATTGTCCCGAGGTCGCCGGAGACTCCAGCCTTGCCGCTGCTCGCTTGGGCGGAAACCGTCACGGTTTCGACGGCGTTCGGGACGCTCAGTGCGTATTCCGTCACATCCGGGCTGAAAGCCGGGCTTAGCTCAAAGCTCCCGACCGCTAGGGCTGAAAGCGTCGCGTCGCTGGAGGGTACATATTCCGACAGGAAGGTAAGCATAATGTAATCGAGGTTGACATAGCCCGAGATCCCAGACAGCCGGATGGTGTTCTGTCCGGACCTCAGCACTATGCCCCCGGGCGCCGTATAGTTGGCGTAGCTGTCCCACCACGCCGTCTTCGCGAGTGTCAGCGCGCCGTTGTCAGCGCCGATCACAGCCAGGCCGTAGGTATTCGCCGTGGCGTTGTTTGTGGCGTAGCGCAAAGTCAGCGCGTAATTCCCGTTGGCCGGGGCGTTCACCGTGAATGTGATGACGCTGTTCGCACCGACGCCGATGTAGATTCCTGACATCGTCGTCGGGACGGGTTGATCCGTGTTCCACGAGCAGTTTACGCGGCCCGCGTCCGGCACGTCTTTCGCCAGGTATATCAGGACTTTCGTGACAGTTATCGTCTTGGTATCCGCGTTGGTTGGGTCGTCCTTGTCCGCGGCCGTGACCGCGACCGTGTTGACGCCCTCGGCCAAGGTCACCTGCGCGCTGAAAGCGCCGTCGGCCTCGCCCGTGTATTGCGCCGTCCCGTTGACCGCTATCTCGACGTTCGCCGGGATATTCACGCTTCCGGCTACCGTGTAGAGCGCGCTGCCGCTGACCGCCCCGCCGCTTTGGCCGAGCGTCAGATCCATGAACTCAGCCGCCGAGAGGAAAGTCAGCGCGATATAGTCCAGATTGACGTATCCTGCGGTCCCCGTCAGCGTGATCGTGTTCCGCCCGGCCTTGAGCGCTATTTCCCCGGGCGCGCCGTAACTGACGTAGCTGTTCCACCAGGCGGTCTTGTCGAGAGCCAATGCGCCGTTGTCTGCGCCGTTCACGGCCAGTTCATATGTGTTCGGCGGGGCGCTGTTCGTGGCGTAGCGCAAAGTCAGCCCGTATTTTCCGGAGACGGGAGCGTTTACGGTGAAGGTGATGACGCTATTCGCGCCGACTCCGATGTAGACCCCTGACATCGTCGTCGGGACGGGCTGATCCGTATTCCACGAGCAGTTCACGCGGCCCGCGTCCGGCACGTCTTTCGCCAGGTATATCAGGACTTTCGTGACCGTGATGGTCCTGGAATCCGTGTTGCCCGGGTTGTCCTTATCCGTGGCAGTGACTGCGACCGTGTTGACGCCCTCGGCCAAGGTCACCTGCGCGCCGAAAGCGCCGTCCGTCTCGCCGGTATACTGTACCGTCCCGTTGACCGATATCGAAATGTCCGCCGGGATGTTCACGCTTCCGGAGACCGTGTAGAGCGCGTCGCCGACCGTGCCGCCGCTCTGGTCGAGCGTCAGTTCCATCGGCGTGATCTCCGCCGCGCCGAGGAAGGTTAGAAAGATATAGTCCAGGTTGACGTAGCCCGTAAGCCCGCTCAGCTTGATCGTGTTCTGCCCGGCGTTCAGGGATATGCCTGGCACGAGGTAATTCGTGTACGCATCCCACCACCCGTGGGTGGCGAGAAACAGAGTCCCGTAATCCGCGCCGTTCACGGCCAGATTATACGTGCTCATCGCGTTATTGCTGGCGTAGCGGATACGCAGGTCGTAGAGGCCCGCGTCCGCGACGTTCACCGTAAAGGTTATGCTGCTCGTCGCGCCGACGCCTATGTAGATCCCCGACAATGTCTTGGGGATAGGCTGATCAGTGTTCCACGAGCAGTTCACGCGGCCCGAAGCGGACACGTCCTTGGCCAGATACACCAGGACTTTCGTGATTGTTATTGTTTGGGTGACTACGACGTCCTCGCGCGTCGCCGTTATCACGAACACGTTGTCGCCCGGGGCCAGATTCATCAGGACGCTGAAGCCGTTGGCGGAGTTCAGCGGGACTTCCGCGCCGTTTATAGCGACGGAGGTCCCCGCGAGGTTCACGCTGCCTGATATTTCATAGGGGGAATCCGTCATCACGGTCGCATCGCTTTGGTCCACGGTCAGCGCGAGGCGCCCCGACGGAATGTACAAGTCGTTCGGATATATGGCGATGTAGTCAGTGTTCGCTCCGCCGCTGAGCGCAGTCAGTTTGATTCTGTTCGCGCCCTTCGCGAGCGGGACAAGGCTGTCGGCGAAGAAATTGACATATCTGTTCCATCCGCCGGTGCCGGTGACCGTTATGTCGCCTATGACCTTGCCGCCCACGGAGACTTCATACGTTCCGCCCGAGGAAGCCGTGGCCGCGCGCAGGAACAGCGCGTAATCGCCCGCGACAGGAGCGTTCACGGTGTAGGTTATGCTGTTGGGCGACCAGACGCCGATGTATGTCCCTGTGACCGTCGAACCGGGCTGGTCCGTGTTCCACGAGCAGCCCGCGCGGTCGGCGTCGGGCACGTCCTTGGACAGATACCTCAGGGCCTTCGTGACCGCGACGGTCTTGCTCACCGTTTTGTCCAGCAGCGAAGCCTTTACCTCGATGTCGTTCACGCCGTATCCCAAAATCACGCTCGCGCCAAACGCGCCGTTCGCGCCGACCTCGGAGGGCGTGCCGTTAACGGTCACGGTGGCTGCGGGCAGGTTCACGCTGCCCGAGATCGCCTGGGTATCGGTCGCGTCCCAGATGAAACCGTCGCTTTGGTCGACGTTCAGCACGAGGATGCTCGAGTCGACCGCCTGTTTGAGCGCCACGGTGATGTAGTCCACGTTATAGCCCATGCCGGTAAAGACGAGCTTGTTGTCGAAGCCCGCCTGCAGCATCACGTCGACCCCGGCGGACGGCCTCCAGCTCTGCCAGCCCCCGTTGACCGGAAGCGACAGGTCGTTTTGCCTCTGGCCGTTGACCGCGAGCTGGACTGTGCAGCTCTGCCCCAGATACTGCGCGTTTCCGTAGTACAGTTTCAAAGTGTATATGCCGGATACGGCTACGTTGCTAAGAGTATAGGTGATGACGCCGTTGGTGGTGTCGTCCATCGCGATGTATTTGCCGCCGGAGGCGTTCGCGGCGGAGCTGTCGGCCCAAAGCCTGCCCCCGGACGCGTTTTCCGCCTCGTATTTCAGAACCCTCGTGACGTTCAAAGTCCGCGGCAGCGCGAAGCCGTCCGCGTTCGAGGCTTCGACCACGATGGTGTTCGCGCCGTAGGCGAGATCCAACGTCGTATTGAAAAGATAGTCCGAGCCTGAGGGCGTCAGGGCGAGCGGTCCGCTCTTGACTCCGTTGAGCGTCACAGTCACGTCCGCATCCGCCGAAACTCCGCCGGAGAGCGCGAAGTCGCCGGCGGCCCCGTCTTTGTTGGGCCCGGTCGCGACATCGCCGCTCGACTGATCCAGATACATCAGGAAAGACGGGTCGGGCTGAGCCTGCACGAGGGTCAGGGTGATGTAATCGGAGTTGTATCCCGAGTTGTCGAGGCGTATGGTGTTCTGCCCCTGGAACAGATCCACGCTAATCAGCTTGGGCGAGAGCTGGAACACATCCCACGACCCGTTGTGCTTGAGCGAGACATTGCCCTTGGAGTCGCCGTTGACCGTCACGGCCACCGTGGCCGGGGCCCCCGTGTCGTTCCCGACGGCGTAGCTTATCCTCAGCGCGTAGGAGCCGGTGTGTGGGGCGTTGAAGCTGTAGGTTATCGACGGATTGCTCCCGTCCATCCCCCTGTACTGCCCGTTCGTGGCACTGGTGCTCGTGTCCGGCCTTCCGCCGGAGGCCTGATAGGCGTTCAGCTTCATCGTGTCCGGCTCGAAGGCGTAGACCGTCAGGTTTTTGGAGCTGATGTTGTACATCGCGTCGTCGCTGGCGACGACCGCGACGGTGTTCCGCGCCTCCTTGAGATAGAGATCGGCGCTGAAATTCCCGTTTTCATCGACTGCCGCCGGGGTTCCGTTGACCGTCACGTTGTAGCCGGTCTCGGCCGCGCCCGTCAGAGTGTAGGCGACGCCCTGGGTTCCGACGGGCCCGAGGACTGTGTCATAGTCCTGGAGGTTGACGCTCAGGCTCGGCACGTACGGGTCGGGCGCGGTGACGGTCGAGTAGAGCTGCCGGCCCGGGATGGTTTCCTTGGGCTGGCTCGCGCTCTCCCACTGGAAGCTGGAGGCGCGGGCGCCCGCGCTGGGGTAGAAATCAATGCGGATGTCGTATTTTCTGCCGGCCTCAAGGGTTATTTTGCCCTGGGACTGGGGTATGCCGTTGGCCTCGTACAGGTCGTGCTGCTGCCAGTAATCCACGACCAGCTTGTCGTCGACCCACATCCGGACGCCGCCCCCGACGAGCGCGTAGAATGTGTACTCCTCGGAGTACAGCGGCTGGATCTGCCCCATATAGCGGATCGTCAGGTTGTTCCTGTCGACTCCCGCGGGCAACGGCGTCAAAGCTGTGTTGGCCCAATAGGTCTCCATGTCGGACCTGGTCTCGGTCGCCAGTGCGTTTGAGTAATTCCTGTTGCTGAAATATTGCGCGCGGAGCCCGTCGCCGGTCCCGGGCGCGGGGGTATTGTCCTCTTCCGGCGGAACGGCCGTTATCCCGCTGTTTCCGTAGATGCCCTCGACGACGTAGCCGTCCGCGTCCTTGCGCGTCAGCGTCAGCGTGAGGTTATAGGCGTCCAGCGTCACATACGGGTTGATCGCCTCCAGCGCCGCCTTCCCGGCCGTATCGGTGGCTACCTGGATGTGCCTGGCCTGAAGGTCGTACACGTCGAAGACGTATACGCCGTCGCCGGCGTCCAGGACCGCCGATTTGCGGGCGTAGACGGGGATGGTCACGGTGTCGCCGACGCCCGCGCCGGCGTCCCGGATGGCTTTGTCGATCGAGTTGGCCTCGGCCTCCGCGGACGGGACCTGGTGCATTTTACTCAGGTCGTAGGTGTCGTTGATGTTCGTGAGCGGGTATACGTTAAAATTCGCACCGTTGAACGCGATCGGCGCGACCTGGCCGTTGGCCTCGGAACCCAGTTTGCTCTGTATCTCAGCGAAGCTCTTGGCCGTTATGTTTGATCCGGTGTCTGCCCCGCGCCATTCGGCCCAGGAGGTTCCGGCCGGGATCCCGTCCATGTCGTAGGTGTTGTGGTCGATAATATCGTTGTTGTCCGCGGGCAGCGCGCCCAGAATGGACTCGAACAGCCCCGTCGCGTTGACCGTATACCACGCGGGAGAGCCGTTCTTGTAATTCTGCTTGAAGAGATTGTCATAGACGTTCGTGTCCCTCATCAGGTGGTCGCCGCGGGTCATGCCCCGGTACTCGACGGCGCCGCCGTTATAGGCGAACAGATTGTTTTTGATTGTTATCGGCGCCTGGAAGCCGCTCTCGGCGAGGTTCACGGCGGCGTGATCGTTGCTGTAGATCGTGTTGTTCTCGATCAGGCCGGGCCCGGGATTCCCCTCGGAGAATATCCCGCCGCTGGCCCACGGCTGATTGACGATGCCTCCGCCCTCGGTGGCTACGCCGGCGTGGTTGCCGAAGAAGGTGCTGTTCTTGATCGTGTAGCCGATATTGTCCCAGTCCATCCACCAGCCGTGGCCGTAGTTGTCATAGCTCGTTAGGCCGTCGACCATAAGGCCGTATGTAAACAGGACCTTGCACGCTCCGCTGTAGCCGCCCGGCGAATAGGCCGACTGGTTTGCCCGCCGGATGATGTCGTCCTTGAACTGGATATTGTTGAAAGCCCCGGAGAAGCCCTGTTGCGTCGTGTCCTCCATCACGCAGCGCGTGACCGTGGACTCCCCGCCGCGTTCCAGCAGACCGCCCTGATTGCGGAACACGCAGTCCTCGAACGTCCAGCCGCCGCTGACCACGACCGCGCTCGGCGACGGGGTGTTCTGGAACACTATCCCCTGAACCGTCACGTAGCGCACCGGCCCGGAAAACCAGCCGTCCTGGAAACCGGCGCAGCTGAATATCGAGCCGCTGTTCCCCTGCCCGTCGAAGATGACTTCGCGGTATTTGGCCGCCCTGACCGTGATCGGCGCGTTCTTTTTCCCTCCGTGGCCGAAAGTCACGCGCTCGTAATAAGTCCCCGGCTCGATGAGGATTGTGTCCCCTGCGGCCGCGAGATCGGCCGCGTGCTTGAGCGTCGCGAAGGCGGTTTGCTCGGTCAGCCCGTCTGCTGAATCGCTTCCGGCGGTGGAGACGTAATACGTCGCGGCCGCGGGAGCCGCAAGCGCCGCTGGCGCGGGAGCCGCCGTCGCCGTCTGCGCGGCGGCGGGAACAGCGAACGCGCACACGGACGCGACCACTATCAAACTTGTCAGCGCCGCGGTGAGTTTCTTTAAGACTGTCCTTTGACCTGTCATATCCATGCCCCTTTCATCCTCCGTATTATTAAGGGAAACGATGATTAGGCAATCATCGTTTCCCTTTTGGTAACGCGCAGTCGGCCCGTTATTTCGCGTTGGCCGCGTACCAGTCGTTGAATTCCTTCGTTACGTCGTCGCCGCCCTGGGCCTTCCAGTTGGTGACAAAGGTGTCGAAGTCGTCCAGCGGGGCCTGGCCGTAAATTATCTGCAGGAAGGTGTTGAACTCCATCTTCTGGAGGTTATCCCAGACGGTCGCGTTGCTGGGCGCGGGGCCGTAGTAGGCGTCCACCAGGCCGATTCCCTTTTGGCTGTAGATCATGGCGGACGCGCTCTTTACAAGATCCGAGTCCGCAGCGAGGCGCTTCTCCGCCGGTGAGACCGGGGCCGCTCCGCTCGCCAGCTTGGTGTAGATTTCGTATTTCGCGAAAGGCACGGTGCTAAAGCTATTGTAGCCCACCATCAGCCCGTCCCAGCCGTCGTAGTAACCCAGCGGGTCGACCGTCTTCATGTCGTCGCCGTAGACCGGGTTGCCGCTGGCGTCCAGATTGTAATCCATGCCCTGGACATAGCCGTATTGGTAGATTGGATAAGCGCTGTTCGGGTTCTGCGCCTCAAAAATGCTGTTGTAGTAGTCGAAAAACGCCTCGATGTTTTTGAAGTCCTTTGAGAAGAAAAACGCGTTGGCAAGCGGATTGTAGCCCAACTCCATGGCTTTGCCGCTCGGGCCCGAGGGCGTGGGCCCCGGCACCACGACCGCGTTTGGATTATTCACCAGCAGGCTGCCGGATATCTGCGAGTACAGCCAGCTCGGACCGGAAATTACGCCTGACTTTTCTCCGGCGAAGTCCTTCCCGGTGGCGTCCCAGACGTTGTTCATCGCCGCCTGTGAGTCTATGTAGCCGTTCGCGTACCACTCCCTCAGCTTTGCCAGGCCGTCTTTAATCTGAGGCTGAATGGAGCCGTAGACGAGTTTTCCGCTCGAGTCCTTCATCCATATGGTCGGAATGGCCCCGTACGCCCCGAAGACCCAGCTCGTCTCCGCCAGATATGTGACGAGGTTGTCCTTCCAGCCGAACGCTATAGGGGTGCGGGAGGAATCCGCGGCTTTAAGAGCGGCCAGGACCTTGTCGAGGTCGTCCATTGTCTGCGGGATGCCCACGCCGGCCGCGTCCAGCCAGTCTTTGCGATAGTACATGCAATTCTCATTCCCCATGCCGTCGTTCGCGTTAGGCAAAGCGTAGAGCTCGCCGTTCACCGTGAACGGGGCCCGGAGAGACTTCAGCACCGGCGCCTGAGACTGCTTGACAAAATCGGACGCGTACTTGTCATAGTTCGCGCTCATCGGCATCAGCAGGTCGTAGTTCTCCATTATCTTGGCCAATGTCGCGTTCCCCGGGTTGTAAAAGTCGAAGATCACGTCCGGCATAGCCTCGCCGGCAGCCAGGTTGAGGGACAGCTTTTGCTCGAAATCGCCCCAGCCCGGAGCCGTCCAGTCGTCCTTGAAGATGATGCCGTAGGTGTCCTGCAGATGGCGGGTCCACACGTTGTTGTCCCACGAGTCGCCGGATCTGTACTTGGAGTCGAGGTCGCCGTTGACCCATCTGGCCGTGGTAATGGTGATGGGTGGGTCGTACTTCTTAAAAAGCGGCGGGCCCGAATTGTCGGCCGCCGCGGACGGGGGCGCGGCGCTGGGCGCGGCGCTGGGCGCGGCGTTGTTGCCGGACGGGCTGTTGCTGGTTCCGCTGCAGGCGGCTAACACGGTGATTGCCGTCAGCGCCGCGAGAGCGGCTGAGGCTGCCGTTTTCAAAAATCTTTTCATTGATTCGACCTTCCTCTCTTTTTGTAAATATGAAAATATGGCGGCAAAGTCTGCCGCCATTATCTTACAACACGCAACCTCTAAAAATAAATAATGAATTTGCCTGAACGCATAATCAATAAAATGATTATGTCACTGCAAAGGCTGATTTTCTCCGCATTTTCCGTAACGCTCCCTGTACTCCGCCGGCGTGACGCCCGTGTTATGTTTGAACACGCGTATAAAGTTCTGTGAATTGCTGTAAGTCAGCCTCTCTGCGATCTCCGATATTTTCATCCGGCTGTTTGCGAGCATATCCTTGGCTTTTTCCAAGCGGTAGCTTATCACATACTCGCCGAAAGACAATCCGACCTCGTCCTTGAACATTTTCCCGAACTGCGACACATTCAGGCCGACATGCTCTGCCAGGATGACCTGGGACAGGTCCTCCGTATAGTGACTGTTGATATATGAAAGAGCTTTGCTGACGGCGCTTTTGCCCCAGATTTCCCGATGCTTTGCCACCGAAGAAATTATGACTGGGAAGAACTCTGTTTTCAACCAGTCCGCGATCATTTCGAACGTGTACATATCGTTTAGCCGTTTGTATACGTTGTAGTCGAATAGCTCGTACTCCCCGCTTCCGCCCTCGTAAGCTATCCGCAACGACGCCGCAATCAGCTGATAAAAAGCCTGCAAATATAAGTCGTGACTTTTTATTCCGCTCTTACGCAGATCCGATATATAGTTGCTCAACAGACGTCCGATATCATCGGCGCTGCCGATCCGGACAGCGTTTAGGACAGACTGTTCCGCTACTACCGGATAGCCGGCGCGGCCTGGTTCGGGCTCATTCCCGCTTTGCCTGAAAAGGAACACCGGTGCGGAGCCGTCGGTCAGTTGATATGACAGGGCCTCCACCGACTCGCAGTAGGACGCGCGTATATTATCGGTCCCCACATACGTTCGCCCGACGCCTATCGCGACGTTTACTCGCAGCAAATCCGCCGCCGCGCAGTGTATCTCCTCCGCCATATGAATAATACGGGACTGCCTGTTAAAAGCCTCCGGCTGGCTGACGAGGATCGCGATATAGTCCTTGCCTGCCTTGAATACGGCAAATCCGCCCTGCTCAGAAGATATCTCCTCAGCGATGTTCATCACCGCGAAGCGCAGCAGGCCCTCGTCCTCGGCCGAAAAATCCGCCTGGCGGCCGACCCGGACGCACAGCGCGCCAAAGCAGTCCGAATTCACGCAAATGCCCAGGAGTTTCATCCATTCGCCTATCTCCTCCGCGCCCATCTGCTCGGTTATAAGTCTCTGGAGGAAGAATTCGCGCAGCAGAGGCTTGCTTTTGTCGGACTCAAGGCGCAAAACATCGTAGTCGATCTGCAGCGACTCTATGTACTGTCTGATCATGTTCAACTCGTCCCCAGCCTGGCTATCCGGCCTGGCGGGGCTGTTTCCGCGTCTGATGCCGTCCACGATGTTTTTGACGACTTTGCCGAACCTTCTTGACAAAACCGCCGCGGACAAAAGTCCCAGAGCGGCCAGCGCGCCGCAGATCGCCCACGTGTTTCGCAGGATGGGCAGGAAATCCTCCCTCAGGCTGGCAACCGAGGCGACCGTTACGTATTTCCAGCCGTTGTACGGCGAGACGACGTAACTGACTATCACGTCCTCGCCGTTGGCCCTGGCGCCGAACACGCCATTGCCGCCGCCGGAATCCAGTATACTTTTTATAAACGGATACGCGTATGGATAGTAGGCAGGATCGCCCTGAAGGATATTTTGCTGGCCCCGCGCGAATATGTTGGCGGAGGGAGTCACGATGAAAAAATCACTGTCAGGGGTTATCTGCATATCGGAGAGCGCTTTGAAGATGTAATTTTCGTTTATGTCCAAAATAAAGTAACCGTTCGGGTGGTTTGAAAAGAGCGGAACGTTGCGGACTAAAGTGACCTCCAGGGTGCCGTCGGGGTTGCTCCGTTCCATCCAGAAATAAGGTTTGGGATTCGTTTCGACGGCCGCGCGGACTTTTTCATCAAGCTGGCTCACGCCGGCGGTGAAGCCTCTTCCGCCCTTTGTCGAATAGACTAAGTATCCGTCGCCGGCAAAATACAGATATATTCCGTCTATGTCGTCATAGAGCATCTGAAAGGAATATATCGTGTCAATCACCTCGCGGTAACCTATGAAATCCAGAGGAGGGTCTTTGCCGATCAGAAAATTGTCGTATATTGGGTTCATGGTCTGCTGAATGGCTTGCTTACTGAGCATTTTGAGTTTGTCGTCGATCCTGCTCTGTATCTGATTAACCATTTCCCGGTTCTCGCGGGTAAATTCACGCTGTAAGGTCATGTTCGCAACAAGATACGAGGAGGAACCCAACAGGACCACGGGTATCACGGACACCAAAGACATAATTATCAAAAGGCGCAGGTTGAACGACCGTCTGTGCAAAAGGTTTCGCATGATAGACACCTCTCACCGGGAAAAGTGGTCGGACAACGCATAACTTACGCTGAGATTATATCACAGGTATCTGGCATAGTACAAACTTTAGATGCGCGAACGTCCACTCCGCCGAGTACATGCCGCTTCAAGGGCGGCAGGCTAACCGTTATATCTCTTTCGAGAAATAGCCGATGCGCCTTTGCTACGAGGGTCGGCTATTTCTTTTTGGTCTGAATGTCAGGAAGGCTAGAACCAAGCCCGCCGCCTTAATAATCAAAGTGATTATCTCAGACAATGACATTCGACCCCTCCTCGTGAAGCAGGATGAAAGAATCACCCCCGAGGTAGGAAAGTCCTGACGGCCCTTTTCGCTCACGTACCTGATAGCATTATACCAGATATTTCGCGTTAATCAACCGCTTCCTCCGCGATGTCAGCATAGCCGTAAGCGACGCCGCCGCGCTCGACTGATATGTCAGCGCCGTCGTTCTCCACGAAAGACGCGTACCTTCGAACGATCACGCCGGCATACTTGGGATCGAGCTCCATCATATATTAACCTTCCGAAAAAGTCTTGCCAAGCGATACAAAATGGGGTAAAATAAAGATATGGATAAAAATGAGAAAGAAATAGAGATAGATGCAAAAAAAATGACGCCGGAAGAGCAATATTTTTTAAGGAAATTTATAGTCCGATTGCACCTTCAAGGAAAAAAGACATCGGAGATAGAAGTCCTAACAGGCGCAAAAACGAGACACATAAATTCCACCATACGGAAATACAAGCATGGTGGTCTTGAGGCAATACGCCTGAAAAAGATGGGCAGACCGATTGGCAAAAACAGCATTTTAACGTCTGAGCAAGAAGAAAGAATCAAAGAAACGATAATAAAAAACACTCCGGACTTTTTTAA
>JGI20166J26741_11570030_pt1 | contig 11964 bp, 10 predicted proteins | sample TergutCu122P5_FD_26741 | JGI IMG/M metagenome (IMG submission 26741) | reverse complement strand
ACCGGTCATCAAAAAAGATATGATAATACAATCAAGTTAATCGTCCATTTTTACGGGGAAATATCGGATGCCGAAAAAGCGACAGCAAAAGAATTAGTCGAAACCGTCGGCAACAATATGTCTGAAAAGGCGGAAATTAATTTTTATAAATCAATCGAAGAAATACGGATATGATGAAAGTAAGCCTGATAAACGGAAGTCAAAAGCACGGAGAATCGAACAGCGGAATCATTCTGGACGCGCTTAATAAACTGATTAAAAACGACTGTGAAGTGAAGCATTACCGGTTGAGTATGAAATTATTCCCGGAAGAAACATACAATGAGATAGCTTCGGGAGACGCAATTGTTTTTGCATTCCCGCTTTATTATCATTCCGTTCCTTCAACTATGCTGAAAATGTTAATGGAACTTGAAAAAGTACTGAAGGAAAGGCGGACAAAGGAAATCATTGCATATATCCTCGTAAATTGCGGGCTTTTTGAAGGGAAACTGAATTATATAGCTTTTGAAATGATAAAACACTGGTGCGAACGTTCGGGAACAACATTCGGCGGCGGAATCGGACAGGGTGCAGGCGAAATGATAGGAGCAACGAAATCCATGCCGCTAAATTACGGTCCATTCAACAATCTTTCACGGGCGCTGAAATTGTTGGCTAATAAAATCTTAACAAGGAAGCCTTTTGATACAGTGTATTTAAATCCGTATTTTCCACGTTTTTTATGGGCGTTTATGGCGGTACACGTTTCGTGGCATCCAATGGCTCGTAAAAATGGATTAACGAAAAAAGATATAAAATCTACCTCTTTTAAATAGCGGCAAATAAAACAAGGGGGCATGCCCCTTTGCCGCATGTCCCCTTGTACTTTTCTTTTTTGATTATTTTCTCAAATGGCTGTTTACGGCTTCTTTTAATTGATTAAGCGCCTGAGCCAGTATCGGTCGTGGAGTTGCGATATTCATCCGCATAAAACCTTCGCCGCCTTCGCCAAACATGACCCCGTTGTTGAGCGCCAGCCTTGCCCAATTGACAAATAAGAAAACCAGTTCGTATTGCTTTAATTTCAAATCCCTGCAGTCTAACCAGAGCAAAAAGGATGCTTGCGGAATAACGGCTTTAATTTCAGGGATATGTTCTTTAAGGTAAGCATCTACAAACATAATATTGCCTTCAACATATTTAAGCATTTGATTCATCCAGTTTGAACCATGTTCATACGCCGCCTGTGTGGCGGTATAGGCAAATATCGATCCATTTTCCAATTCGCTTGCTTTCAGATATTCGTGGAAAGTTTTGCGAATTTCCTGATCCGGAATAATGGAATAGGAAGAAACAAGTCCTGCTACATTGAACGTTTTGCTTGGCGACATAAAGGTGACGCTGTTCAAAGCGGCTTTTGGCGAAACGGTAGCAAACGGGGTATGCCTGTGTCCAAATATTCCCATATCTGCATGAATTTCATCCGAAACAACCAGAATATATTTTCTGTAGCAAATTTCGGCTAATTCTTCCAGCGTATCTCTGTCCCACGTGATTCCAATAGGGTTGTGAGGATTGCTTAATATTAACATTTTGCAATCCTTATCAATCATTTTTCTCAAACCGGCTAAATCCATTCGATATTTTCCATTTTCTTCAATCAATGGATTATTCAATACTTTTCGGCGATGCATAGAGGTAACCAAACGGAAAGGATGGTACACGGGGGGCTGAATAATTATTGTGTCGTGCGGTTTAGTAAAGCACTGAACGCAAAAAGCAATTCCTTTGACAATTCCAGGAACATAGCTTAACCATTCTCTTTGAATTTTCCAAGCGTGTTGTTTTTCCACCCATTGAATAATTGAATTGTAATAATTATCAGAAGCGACAGTATATCCTAAAATACTATCTTTGCAACGTTTAATAATCGCATCAGTAATAAAATCGCCGGTTTTAAAATCCATATCAGCTACCCACAACCCGATCAGGTCGGCTCTACCATAGCGTTCTTTCAAAGCATCAACTTTCGTTGCATCCGTGCCAATCCGGTCAACTATCTCATTAAAATTGTATTTCTTTTCGCTCATTGCAGTAATTTTTTTGCAAAGTTAATAAAACAATTTCTAAAAACACAAATATGTGACAAGAATAATAATAAAAATTGTTATATTTCAAATATATTTGAAAAAAACACACGGTTAGTACTCATTCTGGGGTGCATTTCAAGTTGCCGTTTTTATGCTGTGCCATCTATTGTTTTACACAATAGCAGCTTCCCATTGTTCACGCAACAGTTTCACAGCAGCCGGAACCACAATATTACGATCGCCCTGGCATCCACATTCAAAACTGACATAATTTCCGTAATTGAGGGATTTCAAAGCTTTGAACCCTTCGATGTAGTTATCGGCATCAGCATCCTCTCCCGGCATGCTGCGGCGTTTGCGGCTGGCAACATGAACATGCTGCAAATAATTTCCGGCAGACATGAAAGCGCCGAAGTCGGAAGTTTCTTCCAGAGTCATGTGCCAAAAATCGCCCATACAACGAACACCCTTATTGTTAACGTCTCGACAAATGGAAGCTGCGTCGGCTACCTGACGTAAGAAAAATGCTTCTCCCCTGTTCAACGGTTCTAAAATGACAGTCGTACCCTGTTCAACGGCATAGCTTCCCAAAGTTGCCAACTGTTCGCAGAGGAAATCGCGGGTTTCCTGCGTGTGAGGCATCACCGGTTTCTGTCCATTGAAAGCCGGAACCATAATGACGCCGGTGGAACCCAATTCACCGGCAGCCGCAATGATTTCGCGCATTGTATCGAAAAATTGCTTGCGAACGGCATCCTCTATTGAAAGAACAAAACCGGTGAACCCTGCGCAAATAGCGCTTACCTTAATATTCCGTCCCTTGAGCGCCTCTTTAAACTCTTTTACTCTTCCGGATAAGCCGCTTCCTCCCGGTTCGAAACCAACTATGCCTAACTTTTCCATGTAATCAAATTTGGCATTGAGATTGTCGCCGGGGGGAGTTCCTTCCTGAAAAGAAATTTTTAATTCAACAGGGCTTTTCTGTTGTGCATTTTTATTTGCAGGGGCAGTGCATGAAGCAGCCGAAACGCTTCCCAAAGCAGCCATAGCTGCGCCGGAAGCTGACAGTTTTAAGAAATTTCTTCTATTAATTTCCATGATTTGTTGTATATATTTGTTAATACTGTGTATCCGTCATTGCGAGCTTTATAAATAGCTGTCATTGCGGGCTTGACCCGCAATCCCCCTCTTCAGGGGATCCCGCGTCAAGCGCGGGATGACAGTCTTTTTTATGCGGCTCGCAATGGCGGGAATCAATTATCATCCTTTTTCGGGAGCAGGAGCATCTTTACCCGGAACAGGAACTACAAAACCTTTCATATTCATTTTTCCTGTCAGATTTAAATCTGCCGGAGTAAAATCCATATCCATAGCAACGGTCTTGTCCCATTCAAATTTTTTACCTGAATAAGCAGATTCTCGTCCCATCACTGCCGACATATTTGCTACGGCGAAAGCCGAAACCATTTCAATCGGTTGATTGCCGCGAATATGGTTTATCAAGTTGACATGCTCCAAAGTGTAGGGGTCCTGTTGTTTTGTCTGCGCTTTTTCCTTTTCAAAATCGTATTTCCAGATCACATTACCAGCTAAATCTTTAATTATGCCATCCGAACTCCATGTTCCTTTGGCGCCCTGTATAAACTCACTTACGCCGCCATCGCAATCGTCGATTTGCCGACACATACTGTGCAAATGAATTCCGTTTTCCATTACAAAGTCCACGCTGAAAAAATCGAATTGATCTCCGGTTACACGCCTCGCCCGCGAACCGAAACCCAACGCGCTTTTCGGTTTCAAACCGGTGAACCACATAAATACATCAATGTTATGACAATGCTGTTCCACAATATGATCGCCGGATAGCCATTTCCAATTCACCCAGTCGCGAATCATCCATTCGGCATCACTCCATTCTTTTCTGCGAGGTCTGAACCAGAGATGATTCGTATTCCATTCTACATATCCTCCGGTTATTTCACCGATAGCGCCCTCCATGATTTTTTTGTAGGCTTCGACATAGCAACGCTGGTGATGACGTTGATTTCCGGTAACCACCGCCAAATTTTTTGCGGCAGCCTGTTTGGCAGTAGCCATCACTGAACGGTAACCGGCGGCATCCACAAAGAGCGGTTTTTCTAAAAACGCATGTTTGCCTTTTTCCGTTGCATATTTGAAGTGCAATGGGCGAAAGAATGGCGGAGTAGCAATAAGCACTACATCCACATCGCTATCAATCACTTGTTTGTAGGCGTCTAACCCTACAAAGCATTTTTCCGGCGGGATAACGATGTTTTTGTCTTTCTGAAGCGAAGCGGCAACATCGTCCACTCTATCTTTGAACGTATCTGCTAAAGCAACAATTTTCAGTCCATTCGCTGCAGCCAAAAAGTTATAGACAGCCCCTTTGCCGCGTCCGCCGCAGCCGATAAGCCCTGCTTTCAATTCTTTACCATCTTTTGCCATATCGGGCAGTTCCGGAATGTAATAGGTTCCGGCTGCCTTCAAAGGAACTGATTTTGATTTGGAATCGCTGCACGAACTTAACAGCGCGCTGCCGCCAACTCCTGCTCCAACTCCTACCGTACTCAAGGCGCCTCCAACGAGCGCCGAATTTCTAATAAATGACCTTCTGTTCATTTTGTTTTCCATAATACACTTAATTTTTATAATTATTAATAAATTAGTTCTATTTATTTGTCATTCAATGTTCTGCTTCGCATACTATTCGAAATCCTATTCCTTTGATGTCGGAATACCACCAAATGCTTTTGGGTTGTTGGGGGTCGGTTTTCATCCATTCGTCGTGCCGCGTAAAACTGCGTGCTGCAGAACGGAGGTCAGCAGCGTCGGAAGCGTAATTTCCTCCGCGAACGACATATTCTTCGCCTTCAGTAACCAATGGATTTATGCTGTTATCTCCTGCTTTTTTATAGGCTTCCGGATCGTATTTGTCGGCGCAATATTCCCACACGTTTCCCAGCATATTTTTCAGTCCAAAGGGATTGGCTTTGACCTCATCGGGTAACTGCGTGCGATTGTTACTGTTATTTACATATATCACATATAAAGAAATCTCTTTTGTAGAAGCGCTTTTAAACTTGCGCCAAAATCCCGTATTGGAAAAATCTTTAGGATTGCCATCAAAGAAATAGGGAGTTTCGGTTCCTCCGCGTGCTGCATATTCCCATTCGGCTTCTGTCGGCAGCCGGTATTTTTTTCCTGTCACTTTGGACAACCACTGGCAAAATGTTTCGGCTGCATAATGCGTCATCGTGATTGCCGGACGTTTGCCGCCACCCCATCCCTGATCGGGAAATCCATAAGGGGGAGTAGGACCGGAAATCACATCCACATCCGGACGGCTGTTGTTTGCAAAAACATTGGCGGGCGGGGTGCGTCCTTCGCTCATCGTTTTGGAATAAAACGCCCAGTACATATCCCATGTAACTTCTGTTTCAGACATAAAGAAAGAGCTTAAAGTTACTTTATGCGCAGGACCTTCATCCGGCTTTCGGAAAGGTTCTTTGTCGGGGCTTCCCATTACGAATGTCCCGCCCGGAATGGCGATCATATTAAAAGAAACGGCTGAGCGGGGTATCTGTTCTGTAAAATTCTTAAATTCAGTAACAGGAGTAGCCTGTTTGAAAAATAAGGAAGTGTCTGCCTTGCTATCTACTAATGCGGAAATCGCCAATTTGGCATGTTGATAATTGGGATTATAGTGACCGGCATCCAAATGACAACTGATGCACTGCAAATTCAGTTTCTTTTCGTTGTCTTCATAGTACAGGTGAGCCGTAATGCCATCGTCGGTAATTCCTTCGGGGAAAAGATTATGGTGACATTCTTTACATGATGCGTTGGGTATATATTTTACGGCGTTTTCGAGTTCCGACTTTTTATCCCAATCGAAATTTGCGCTGTCTTTGGTCAGATAGCCCCAAAAGTCGCGCATACCCAAGCTGAGTTTAGCCGAATAATGCGACCATGTATTGGTTTTCGGCGGTAAATGGCAATCTACACAGTGAACCCGCGTTCCGCTTCTGTTGTTGTAGTGTTTGGATAACTTCCATGTACTTTCGGCATGCGGATGTACATGGCACATCATACAGGATTCATCCGTAGAAAAATAGACAGAAGTTTGATACAGGGAAACAACAATCGCCACGCCCACTATCAAGCCTATAAGAAAAAAAAGTTTATTTTTAGAAGGAGTTTTACGTTGAGCTCCAAACCTCCTGTTTTTATTCCTCATTTACCTCGAATTTAAAGCTGTTATTTTTATGTAAGTATTATTGTGCAAAGTAAATCAAAATATATTATATTTTTTATATTTTGTAATTATTTAACATAAAAAATTCTCTTTTCTGCTAAGAGAGCTATAAAAATAAGGGTTTACCTTTTTTGATAGTTCCGAAAATTTTTGTATTTTTGTGCTATAAATCATAAAAGCATTTAGAATTATGGCAACAACAGTTAAAATCCGATCGAACAGCACTGTGAAAACACAGAGGAAACAAATCGCAGGCAATCCGCAACAAGAACCCAAACGGCTCTCGAAATTTGCATTATGGAGAAGAGAAAATCCTAACGGTATCCTTGAGTATGTAGATTGGCGAGCAGCAAATAGATAAATATTCAATTTGATTATGCGATATATAATTGATACAAATGTGTTTATCAAGATAATTAAAGATTATGATATTTTTGATGACATTAAGGATATTCTTGAAAATTACGAAAATATAATTTATGTGAGTTCTGAAAGCATAAAGGAATATGTTCATTTGGTACAAAATGGGAAAGTGATTCCAAGAAAAGAAGTCCGTTCACTTGATATTTTTGATATTATTGAAAACATACTAGGTTTTAAGGTCAAGTATGTTACCAAAGAGCATTTGCGCACACTTGCAAAACTTTATTTGGTTGAAGGACACAATGACCCAAGCGATCGCCTTATTATTGCACAAGCGATAACAGAAAAAATACCGCTTATCAGTAGCGACAAAAAATTTCCAAAGTACAAAAAACAAGGTTTAGATTTAATTTCAAATCGGTGAAAATCAAGCCTAACCCTCAAATGCAGGTAAAAGATGAAGGATGAAAGGTTATTCCAGTTCCACTACTGTGATTCCCGTTCCGCCGAATTGTACATGTTCGTCATGAAATTTTTTAATCCCCTGCACGGTTTTTAAATAATCGCGAACAATTTGCCTCAATGCGCCGGTGCCGGTGCCATGGAGGATACGTACCCGTCCGGCATTGCACTGTATTGCATCGTCGATATAATAAATGGTGGCTTGCAGGGCTTCATCACCGCGCATACCCCGTATATCAATTTCCGGTTTGAAACGTTGTTTCTTTTCCGAAAGCATGTCAGCGCTGTTGGAAATCGCTGAAGAAGCGCTTGCAGTATCCCGTTTTAGCTGGTTGGCGCTTATTTTTTCCAACTGTTCCAGTTTTGTTAATGTTTTTAGAGAGCCAAATGCCACAATAGCGTTTTTACCTTTAATTTCCACAACCTGACCGGTTGCCTGTTGCCCTTTGATGCGAACGGCGTCGCCACTTTAAGGTAAAAGGTTACAGGTTAAAGGTAAAGGATGTTTTTTCCTTTCACCTTTCACCTTGTACCCTTCACCTTGTACCTTTAACCTTTCATCTTGTCTTACAGACTGTTTGAAATCGTCCAGCGTTTTCCTGACTTCTTTCGTTTTTTCTTTCTCTGCCTGCGCTTCCTTTATTTCCCGAATGGTTTTTTCGATGATGGCGTTTGTGTCGGATATTAATCGTTCGGCTTCGACGTTTGCCCGGGAAATGATTTCTTTTCGTCGGCTTTCAATGCTTTCGATTTGCGACCGGTAATGTTCGTTCTGTTCTTCCATCCGTTTTTCTTGCTGCCGTATGTTTTGCCTTTTGGATTCCCAGTAGCGTTTGTCCCGGATAATGTCTTGCAGGTATTTATCCATATTAATATAATCTTTGCCAACTATTTCGGATGCGTCGGCGATGATTTCTTCCGGCAATCCAATTTTCCGCGCAATTTCAATGGCAAACGATGAGCCGGGCTGTCCGATGGACAGGGTAAACAAAGGCTGCATCCCTTGACGGTCGTAAAGCATGGCTCCGTTTACAATGCCTTCGTGGTCTTCTGCGAATGTTTTCAGGTTTTGATAGTGCGTAGTGATAATCCCAAAACATTGTCGTTCGTTGAACCGGCGCAAGAGCGCTTCTGCAATGGCGCCGCCTATCTGCGGTTCGCTGCCGCTGCCAAATTCATCAATCAAAATCAGGGATTGAGGGCTAACGTTTTTAATCATGAATTTCATATTGGTCAAATGCGAGCTATAGGTGCTTAAATCGTTTTCGATAGACTGTTCGTCTCCTATATCCAGAAAAATGTCATTGAAAATGCCGGTTTTCGAGCGTTCGCCGATAGGAATCAACAATCCGCACTGGAGCATATACTGTAATAATCCGACCGTTTTTAATAAGACTGATTTACCGCCGGCATTAGGTCCGGAAACGAGCAAAATCCTGCAGGATTTTGAGGTACAAGGTGAAAGGTTCAAGGTAAAAGGTTCATTTTCTTTTTTACCTTGTACCTTGCACCCTGTACCTTTCAGTTCTACATCTAAAGGAACAATTGGTTTGCCTTGTTTTTTATGCGAAAGGTAGAGCAGGGGATGGAGCGCCCGAATCCAGTCGATTTGCTGACAGTCTTCAAAAACAGGAAGAATGGCGCCAATATCTAAAGCGAACAGGGCTTTTGCGCGAATAAAATCGATTTCTGCGAGGAACAGATACGATTGCATTATATCCGGAATTTCGGGACGAATTTGATTGGTGAAGGCTGTCAGTATTCGGACGATTTCCCGTTTTTCTTCGCTTTCCAGTTCTCTGATTCTGTTGTTGGCTTCCACTACTTCGGCAGGTTCGATAAAGACTGTTTTTCCGGAAGCCGATTCGTCATGCACAATTCCTTTCAATTTTCGTTTGAATGCCGGAGAAATAGGAATAACCAATCTGCCGTCTCGCATTGTTGGCGCTACGTCTTTTTCGACCAGCCCTTCCGATTGCGCCGCCCGCAGAATGCTGTTCAGAGTTTTGGAAATACTGTTGACGGTTTGTGTCAATTGTTTGCGAACAGCGCTTAATTCAGGCGAGGCGCTGTCCTTGATGTCACCGAATTTGTCGAGGATGCAGTCGATTTGTTTCGTGAGTTTTGGGAAGGTGATAACGTTGGCGGCTAAGGATTTCAGGTGGGGGTAAAGCCCATCCCCAACCCTCCCCGAAGGGGAGGAGGTTGCGGGATGAAAAAACCGTGCGATTGCATTAATGGTTTCCAAAGAACGGCGAATGTCGAACAATTCCCGTTCGAGGAGGTAAGTACCTTCTACACGGATTTTTTTCAAAGAATCGCGAACATCGAAAAAGTGGTCGCATGGAAATTCATCTTCCTCCTGAATGATTCGTACAAATTCGCAGGTTTGATACAACTGTTCGCTGACAATTCCGTGTTGGGATGAAAAAGCCATCTCATTTACTTTCTCTTCTCCCAACGGTGACAGGCAATGGGTAATTACCAATTCCCTAATTTTATCGAAGCCAATTTTCTGTTCAAAGTTTTGCGGGTAAATCATTCATTAAAATTCCGCATTGTTTGGAGTACGTGGAAAAGGAATCACATCGCGAATGTTGGTCATACCGGTGACAAACAGGACGAGGCGTTCAAATCCCAATCCGAATCCGGCATGGGGCGCTGTTCCAAATTTGCGGGTTTCCAGATACCACCACAGAGCATCCATCGACATATTCAGTTCCTTCATTCGATTTGCCAATTTATCGTAATCGGATTCTCTTTCGGAGCCGCCAATGATTTCGCCGATTTTCGGGAAAAGAACATCCATCCCGCGTACCGTCTTGCCATCGGCGTTTTGTTTCATGTAGAACGATTTAATCTCCTTTGGATAATCGGTAAGAATTACAGGGCATTTGAAATGTTCTTCCACTAAAAACCTTTCGTGTTCCGATTGCAAATCGGCTCCCCAATAGACGGGATATTCAAATTTTCTGCCGGATTTTTTCAGAATTTCAATTGCTTCTGTGTAGGTCAAACGTACAAAACGGTTGTTAAGTACAAAATTCAGCCGGCTGATTAATTCTTCATCATACATTTTAGCCAGAAAAGCAATATCGTCTTTTCCCTGTTCCATAGCATAAGAAATCACATATTTCAGGAAATCTTCCGCTAAATCCATATTGTCGTTGATGTCGTTGAAAGCGACTTCCGGTTCTATCATCCAAAATTCGGCTAAATGCCGGGGGGTATTTGAATTTTCAGCCCTGAATGTAGGACCGAAGGTATAAATACCACCTAACGCCATAGCGCCCAGTTCGCCTTCCAATTGTCCGGAGACAGTCAGGTTGGTATGTCTTCCAAAGAAATCCTGTGAGTAATCGATTTTCCCGTCGGTTGTCACCGGTGGACGGTTTATATCCAAAGCAGTAACCTGAAACATATTACCGGCTCCTTCCGCATCGGAGCCGGTAATTATTGGCGTATGAAAACAAAAGAAACCCTGTTTGTTGAAAAAATCATGAATGGCATACTCCAGATAATGACAAATTCTGAAAATAGCGCCAAAAGTATTGGTACGTGGGCGCAGGTAGGCTATTTCCCGCAAAAATTCCAACGAATGACCTTTTTTTTGCAAAGGATAAACAGCCGGATCGGCTTTCCCGTAAACTTCTAATTCGGTCGTTTGAATTTCGGCAGATTGTCCCTGTCCCTGCGAGGCAACCAGCAAACCGGTAACACAGACGCAAGCGCCTGTGGTCACATCTTTGAGTTGTTCGTCATCAAACCGGGCAAGGTCGATGACCGCTTGCATATTGTGAATGGTAGAGCCGTCGTTTATAGCGACAAACGCTACCTGCTTACTGCCTCGCCTTGTTCGCACCCAACCTTTAATACATACAGATTTTCCAAAATCGGTAGAATTCAGTAAATCAACAATTTTCGTTCTTTTCATTCTATTTTTTATTAATCAAATGCTCCCATGCGCAACATGGAAACTTCTTTATCGTTCAGATAACGCCACTGTCCGCGCTTCAAGTTTCTCTTAGTCAATCCTGCAAAATATACCCTGTCTAATTTGATGACATGGTAGCCCAGCGTTTCCAGCATACGGCGGACGACTCGATTCCTTCCGGAATGTATTTCAATGCCCACCTGGTCTTTATCTGTTTCGGATACGTAACTTACGGCATCGGCATGGATTTCTCCATCTTCCAATTCCACTCCTTCCGCTAACTTTTGCATATCTTCAACCGAAATATCTTTATCAACCCAAACGTGATAAATCTTTTTCTTTAGAAATTTCGGATGCGTCAGTTTGGAAGCCAGATCGCCGTCGTTGGTCAGCAATAAAACTCCGGTAGTGTTTCTGTCTAAGCGTCCAACGGGAACTATTCGTTCCTGGCAGGCGTTTTTCACCAAATCCATAACTGTTAGCCGTTCGCGCGGATCGTCGGCAGTTGTTACACAGTTTTTGGGTTTGTTCAGGAGAACATATATTTTATGTTCCAATTTAACCGGTTCGTTGTGGAAAGAAATGGCATCGCTTCGTTTGACTTTTGTTCCCAATTCGGTAACGACAGCGCCATTTACCGACACCAATCCGGCTTTGATAAATTCGTCCGCTTCCCTTCGCGAACAGACGCCTGAGTTGGATAAATACTTGTTTAACCGAATCGGTTCATTCAAATCGAAATGTTCTTCCCTGTACTTTGTCTGTTTTTTCAAACTGTATTTAGCATTCGGGTTGACAGCATTTCGATTTCCCTGCTGATTCCTGTTAAAAGGTTTGTTCATCTGGCGTTGTTGCTG
>JGI20166J26741_11569918_pt1 | contig 11965 bp, 6 predicted proteins | sample TergutCu122P5_FD_26741 | JGI IMG/M metagenome (IMG submission 26741) | reverse complement strand
CAACTCGACATACCCGTGCCGGAATCCGCCGCCATGCCGGAGGTCTTCGCGCACCTGCTGAGGGTTCCGGGGGCCTACGCCCTGATGCAGGCCCTGGATGTCACGGCGCGAAACCTGCGCGGACAGGGCAAGGCCGTGTCCGAGGCAACCTTTCGCTACAGCGTCAACCCGGCCCTCTCCTTTCCGCCCGGCGACATCGCGGAACTGCGGATAGACGAGACCGACGGCGCGGACCCGCGGGCGCATCTCATGCTCAACCTGCTGGGCCTGCACGGCGCCGGTTCGCCGCTGCCCGCCTACTTTACCGAACATGTGGCCCAACACGCGGATGAGGCCAATCCTCTGCGGTACTTCCTCGATATATTCAACCATCGTCTGGTCTGCCTCCTCCCCGAAACATGGACCAAGTACCGCTACTATGCGCAATACGAATCCCGCGCGGTGGATGCCCTTTCCAGGCGTTTCGCCGGATTCATGGGGGTGGGCCACCGGGCGTCGCGCGAGGCGAAAAACCTGCGCTGGCCCCGGCTCATGGCCTACATGGGGCTGATCGTCTTCAGCGGCGAAGCGGCCGGCTCCATGGAGAGTATTTTGCGTCACTACTTTTCCCATGAGGATATCAGCGTCATCCCCTGTATCAGGCGCTGGGTGGATATTCCCCAGGACCAGCAGACCGGTCTTGGGACCGAAAATTCCACCCTCGGCAGCGGCTTTCTGCTGGGATCGTCCGTGGCGGACCAGACGGGCAAATTCCGCATCCGCATCGCGGATCTCGCCTGGCGCCGTTTCAACGAATTTTTACCGTCAGGCAACCATTTTGGCGAATTGCAAACCCTCATCAACTTCATCCTGCGTTCGCGGTTGGATTTCGATGTGGAACTGTGCCTCCGGCCGGGGGAAATCCCCGAGTGGCGTCTGGAGGAAAGCAACGAATGCCGCCTTGGCTGGTCGGTCTGGGCGGGAGAAGGCGGCGATGGCGTGGTCGTTCTGGAAACGGACCATCAGGGATTGTAACGCTGAACCTGTGCGGCCCCGCCCGGCTGTTCAGGCAAACCAGGCACGATTGTATGTGGAGTTGACATGGCCGCTGTACCTTTGAGCGCACTCATCGAGGCATTGGATATCCCCTGCCGTGAAGCCCTGGAATCCGCCGCCGTGGCCTGCGCCGGGCGGGGCGGATATGAAATTTCCATAGAAGATTACGTGGATGCCCTTCTGCCATTGCCGGGGATGCAGGATATCCTGATCCAGTTTGACCGAAATCCGGATCGATTGCGCGAGCTTCTGGACAAGCACCGTCCCAAGCCCGGCCGCAACACGGGCCGTCCGACCTTTTCGCCGATCCTCTATGAATTTTTACAGGAAGCCTATCTGTTGGCGCGTCTCGAACTGAAGCAGGACATGGTGACCCTTGGGGCGCTGGTGCTGGCCCTGCTGCACAACCCCGTGCGCTACAGCGTGCTGCCTTTCTACAAGGAATTGCAGGAGATCCCGGCCGACAGTCTGCGACGGCTGCTCGAAGGGCTTGCGGAAGAGAAGAAGCCGCCCAGTTCGGCTGCGGGCAAGCAGGCGGCCAGCGCCCTTGCCCAGTATGCCACCGATTTCACCGAAGAGGCCCGCAGCGGCAAAATAGATCCGGTCTTTGCCCGTGGCCCGGAAATTCGCCTGATGGCGGACATCCTCACCCGGCGGCGCAAGAACAACCCCATTCTGGTGGGCGATCCCGGCGTGGGCAAAACCGCCGTGGTCGAGGGGCTGGCGCGCAAGGTGGTGGAGGGCAATGTGCCCGACGCCCTGAAGGGAGTCCGCATCGTCGGGCTGGACATGGGCCGTCTTCAGGCCGGGGCCAGCGTCAAGGGCGAATTTGAAAAGCGCCTCAAGGCGGTCATCGACGAGGTGAAATCCGCGCCGGTGCCGACGATTCTGTTCATCGACGAGGCCCACACCCTGGTGGGTTCGGGCAACGCGGCGGGCAGCGGCGACGGGGCCAACCTGCTGAAACCCGCTCTGGCGCGGGGCGAGATGCGCACCATCGCCGCCACCACCTGGAGCGAATACAAAAAATATTTTGAAAAAGACGCGGCCCTGGCCCGGCGTTTCCAGATGGTCAGGCTGAACGAGCCTTCCCTCGAGGAGACCGTCACCATCCTGCGCGGCATCGCGCCCCTGTATGAACAGACGCATCGGGTGTACGTGCGCGACGACGCTGTCGTCCGCACGGCGGAACTGGCGGGCCGCTATCTGACCGGGCGGCAACTGCCGGACAAGGCCATCGATGTCCTCGACACCGCCTGCGCCCGCGTGCGGGTGAGCCTTGGGGCCAAACCCGCGGCGCTGGAAGCCCTGGAGGAAGAGCTGGCTTCCGTCCGCCGCGAGTTGGACGCCCTCGAGCGCGACCGCTGCAAGGGTGTGGAGGTCATGGACAGCCGGGCCGCGGAGGCGTCGGCGCTGCGTCATGCCGGGTTGCGGGACCGTTGCGATGCGCTCTCCGGTCAGATAGCCGCGACGAGCGCCCAGTGGCAACGGGAAAAGGATCTGGCGGCGGCGGTCATCCGCCGGCGGTCCGCCGAAGACGCGGCGCCGGCGGAGGATTCCGGACAGGCGGCCTCCGAAAGAACCGAACATGCCGCCGGTCCCGCGTTGCCGCCGGAACCCGGCAGCGCGGCGGGTTTGGCGGCGGAGCTGCGCGCGGTTCAGGGCGATGCCCCGCTCCTGTTCCACGAGGTCAGCCCGGAACTGGTCACCGGCATTGTGGCGGAATGGACGGGTATCCCTGCCGGCAAACTCGGCGGCGCCAGCCCGGATATGCTGTCCGGATTGCAGGAACGGCTGCGCCGGCGCGTCCGGGGCCAGGATCACGCGCTTGCCGCCATCGAGAAGGCGGTCATGGCCGCCCACGCGGGGCTTGACAGCCCCACCCGGCCCACCGGCATCTTTCTCCTGGTGGGGCCTTCGGGCGTGGGCAAGACGGAAACCGCCCTGGCCGTTGCCGACGAACTCTACGGCGGCGAGCGCATGCTGGTGAGCATCAACATGAGCGAGTTTCAGGAAAAGCACACCGTGTCGCGTCTGATCGGCTCGCCGCCCGGTTACGTGGGATACGGCGAAGGCGGGCGGCTCACCGAGGCGGTACGGCGGCAGCCCTATTCCGTGGTGCTGTTCGATGAAGTGGAAAAGGCCCATCCCGACGTGCTGAACCTGTTTTACCAGATGTTCGACAAGGGCATTCTGGCTGACGGCGAGGGCCGGGAAGTGGATTTCCGCAACACCATGATCTTTATGACCTCCAATCTGGGCAGCGATATCGTGATGGCCCTTTTCGAGGAGGGCGATCCGCCGACGCCCGAGATGATGCATGAGGCCCTGCGGCCGGTTCTGACCCAGTTTTTCCGGCCGGCGCTGCTTGGGCGCATGGGCGTGGTGCCCTTCCAGCCGATCCTGCCCGAGGTCATGACGGAACTGGTGGCGATGAAGCTTACCCTCGTGGGCCAGCGGCTGGAACACCGCCACCGCCTGTCGCTTGCATGGGATCCCGACGTGGTGCAAAGCATCGCCGCAAGCTGCACCGCCGTGGACACCGGGGCGCGCAACATCGACCACATCATCAACGCGAACCTCCTGCCGCTCATTGCCGCGCGCTGTCTCGATGCGCTGGCCGACGACCGGCGAGGCTCGTTGCAGGGCATGCATATCGGGCTCGATGCGGATGAAAAATCGTTTGTCTGTACCCTGCGGTGAGCCGCGTCGATGCCGGTCTGCCAGGAACATGAGCAACAGTCAGGCGCATTGCGCTGCATGCGGCAGCGCCAGCCAATAACCCGTTTTACGCCATAAGGTCAGTATATGGACATCATGTTTGAGATTGTCGGCCGTCAGAGGCATTCCGTGGATTTTCCGGTATCGCATGTCTTCGGCGAAGCGGGCGGGTACATCGGACGTTCGATGGAATGCGAATGGCCCTTGCCCGACCGGGGCAAGGTCATTTCGCGCAAGCACGCCCTCGTGACCTATGAGGACGGCCATTTTTATCTGGAGGACATCAGCTCCAACGGCGTCTTTCTCTCGCTCGGCCACGAGCCGATAGGCAAAGGCAACCGCCATAAAATCGAACATGGCGAGGGCTTCATCATCGGCGGGTACACCATCATGGCCCGGCTCATGCAAAACCCCAATGCGTACGCGCCCGGCGCGCCCGCAACCGTCGTGGATGGGGAGCTGCGGTCTTTTTCCCAGCCCGTGTCGCTCGATCCCCTGGCCGCCATGGATCAGGAAGAGGCGCTGATTGCCCGCAACCGCCTGGGCGAGTTCGACGACCTGTTCGACAGCAAACGCACGCCTCCCCCTATCAGACAGGACAACCACAGCGACCCCCGCCTCATGGCCATCCCTCCTGTGGTTGCCGTCCCCGAGGGTGCGGAGCTGATCCCTGAAGATTGGGATGACGACCCCAACGCCGCTGCGCCGTTGGCCGCGGCGGAGCACAAGGCCGCGCATCCGGCGCCGCCAAAGGCGGCTGCCGACATGACGCCGGATGCGTCGCCTCCGGCCGCGGAGCGGCCTCTGCCCGAACCTCCGCCCACGCCTCCGCCAATGCCGGAGACCGAGGCGTTTTTCCGCGCTGTGGGTTTTGCGGAATCGCCGTCTTCGCCGGAGGAACGCGAACGCATCCTGCGGCTTGCGGGCGAGATGCTCGCGGTCATGACCGACGGTCTGACCAGGGCCTTGCAGAATCGGGCGGAGTGCAAGAATGAGCTGCGGCTGCCCAGAACCACCACCAACATTGCCGTCGGCAACAATCCCTTCAAATTCAGTCCCACGGCGGAGGCCGCCCTCGCAACCCTGCTGGGCGAGCCGCAAAAGGGCGTGCTCCCGCCCGTGCAATCGCTGCGGGAAGCCTTCAGGGATTTGCACAGCCATCACATGGGACTGCTGGCCGGGGCGCGCGCCGCGGTGCGGGCCGTGCTCGGCAAAATCAGCCCGGATGCCGTGGCAAACCGTCTCGACTTCAACGGCCGGGTGCGCCTGATCCGCACCCGGCGTCTCTGGCACACGTTTATCCGCATGCATCATGCCCTTCATGACGACGATGAGGGCTTTGCCGGACTGTTTTTGCAGGATTTCGCCCGCGCCTACGAGGTGCAGGGCCGAACGTTGAACCCTCCACCACCCCGTTCGTTCACAGGAGAGAAGTCATGACCAGAACAGCCATTCTATGTTGCCTCCTTGCCGCATTCTGTTGCCTGCCGGGATGTGCCTCCAAGCCGCGCATCGAACTTGCCGTGGCCAGTCAGCCCAATGTGAATCCCGATGTCACCGGGCGGCCCTCGCCGCTCATTGTCAAGGTGTATGAACTGCGCCGCGATGTGGCTTTCAACCAGGCGGATTTTCAGACCCTTTTTACCAAACCGATGCAGGCCTTGAGCGCGGACCTGGTGGCGGCGGATGAACTGACCCTCGTTCCCGGCGAAGCGCGCCGGATCAAGTACAAACCGGACCAGGAAACACGTTTTGTCGGGGTGGTGGCCGGCTTTCGCAATATGGACCGCGCTCGCTGGCGCGTCGTCAAGCCGGTGGAGCCCGAGGGACCCAGCTTTCTCGCGCTCGAGTTCAACAATGTGGACATTCTCGCGATTCCGGATGAGCGCGCTTCCAACTGGGATCCGGAAGCCGCCGTAAAAAATTATGAACAAAAAACCGTCCCGCCCGCGCAGACAACGCCGCTGCCGGGCCAGACGACCACCGTTCAGGGAACGCCGGCCGGGCAGACCTGGCAGTCCTCCGCCGGAGGAATCACCCAACCCGCTGTGCCGCAGCCGAACGTCCCGCAACCCGGCATCCCGCAGCCGAACATGCCCTCCGTCCCGACCGCGGAACCGCCTCTGCCCGCCATGCGGACAATGCAATGATCCAACCCGCAGGAGAAAAACATGCTTCCTGAACGCGTTATATGGACTGAAGGCATGCGGGTCAGCCCGGTGCACTTCCAGCAGCAGGACCGATACCTGGATACCCAGTTGCGTCTGCGCGGGGCGCTGTTCCCGCACGCCTGGGGATTTACGGAACTCGCCCTCGACGAGCAATACCTGCACCTCGGCAAGATCGTGCTCAGCAAGGCCAAAGGAATATTGCCCGACGGCACCCTGTTCGAGGTGGGTCATGGACAGTCCACCTTGACTCTGGATGTCCCGCCCGGCATGACCAACCGCCGGATCATGCTGGCCCTGCCCATGGCCATCGCCACCGGCGCGGAAACACGCGATGAGGAGACCCTGGGCCTTTCCACCCGGTATTTGCGCACACCGGCGCAAATCCGTGACCACAACGCCTACAAGGACCGCAACAGCGGCGAGGTGTCCGTCCTGTGCGGCCGCTTCGATCTGCGCCTGATGCTCGAGCAGGATGCGGAACTGAAGGGGCTCATCACCATGCCGGTGGCCGCCATCATCGAGAGCCGCCAGGACGGCAACATCCTGCTGGATCGCAACTTCGTGCCCACCTTCATGCACATGGAGGGCTCTCCCGTGCTGGTCGGCTATCTGCACGAGCTGATCGGTCTTCTCGCCCACCGGGCCGACCATCTGGCCGGCCGCCTGGGCGGCGCCGGCCAAACCGGCACAGCGGAACTGGGGGATTTCATGCTGCTCCAATGCCTGAACCGTCTGGAGCCCCAGTTCCGCCATCTGGAAACCACGCCCTGTCTGCATCCGGAAGAATTCTACCGTCTGCTGCTCGGTCTGGTGGGCGAACTCGCCACCTTTGCCGAGCGCGGTAAACGGCCGCAGCCCCTTGCGCCGTACGATCACGGCTTGCAGTACCAGAGCTTCGCGGCCATCATGGAGCAGGCGCGGTTCGCGCTGAGCATGGTGCTCGAGCAGCATGCGGTGCTGCTGCCGTTGCAGCAGCGCAAGAACAATGTCCTGCTTGCGCCCATCCACGATAAAAATCTTCTGGCCACCGCCCATTTTATCCTGGTGGCGCAGGCGGATATGGATCAGGAAACCCTGCGCTCCCAACTGCCCAAGCAGCTCAAGATCGGCACGCCGGAAAATATCCGCGAACTGGTCAACACCCACCTGCCCGGGGTGAAAATCCAGCCCATGCCTGTGGCCCCGCGTCAGATCCCCTTCCATGCGGGCAAAAGCTACTTCCAGCTCGACTTTACCTCACAGCAGCGCGCCCAGTTCGAGTCCTCGACAGGCTGCGCCCTGCACGTTTCCGGCGCCTTCCCCGGACTCACTCTTCAGCTCTGGGCCATACGAGGATAAGCCATGCCGCAGCACGTCTCCGATATCAACGCCGACAACACCGTTATGATGCTTCCGCCCCCCCGGCCGCAACAGGAGGGTCTGGCCTTCGACGCCGTGGCGGTCGCGCCGGGAATGCAGCCCCCGCCCAGCGCCCCCTATCTGGCGCAGCAGACATCGTTTGACGACTATACGCCGGGGATCAACCCCCTGGTCAATGCCGCCTCCGAACTGCTGCTTGAAATCGTACGTCTGCGGACAAGCAGGGAAACCGATCTGGAAGCCCTGCGCGTCCATCTCGAGGCGAAGGTGCGCGGATTCACCAACCAGGCCATTGCTGCCGGCATCAGCGAAGTCCAGGTCAATGCGGCCCAGTATCTGCTCTGCACGGCCCTTGACGAAAGCATCACCTCCTCGTCCATCCCTGGCGCTCAGGGAGGATGGCAGCACAGATCCCTCCTCAGCACCTTCCATAAGGATACCTGGGGCGGCGAGGTGTTTTTCGATGTTCTCAGCCGCATCATGGAGCAGCCGGCAAGCCGTTTGTATATCCTGGAGTTGATGTACCTGCTTTTGAGTCTCGGTTTCGAGGGCAAATACCGTCTCCAGGACCGTGGTCCGCTGGCGATAGAGTCCCTGCGGGACCAGTTGTACCGCCAGATACGCATGCTGCGCGGCGAACCGTCCCCGGATCTCGCCAGCAAATTCGTCGAGCGCCAGGCGGGCAGGCACGTATATGCGTATGTCCCGGCCTGGATCGTCGGCATGGTTGTCGTCATCTGCCTTGCCGTCACCTTTTTCGGATTCTCCCATACCCTGCAAAGCAAAGGCCAGCCCCTCGCCGCCCATTTCGCTGCGCATGCCCTGACCGGCAAGCCCTATGTGGCGGCAAAAAACACCGCGCCGCCGACGGAAAACGCGGAGGGGACGCCCGCTGACGGCGCCGCGCCGCCGAACCAGACAAATCACCCCGCACTCGACAAAACATCCGGCAACACCGCCGCGAATTCAGCCAGGGAGAGCCGCCCATGATCGCCCATTTTTTCCGTGCATTATGGAACGCCCTGAAGACGTTCTGGGTATGGACCCTGCTGATCACCCTTGTTCTGGTGGCCCTGGTCTGGCTGGCTGGGCCTTTTGTGGCCGTGGCCGACCATATCCTGCTGGAGAGCGTGGTGGCCCGCCTGACGGCGACCAGCATCCTCATTTTCTGCTGGGGGCTTCTGGTTGCCGTTTCCCTTTCGCACCGGCGCAAGCAGGAGCTTGCCAACCCGGACAAGAGCCAGGCGCGTGAACAGGAACACCGCAACCGCCAGCAATTCCGCGAGGAAGTGCGCGCCATCAAAGACAGCCTCAAGGCAGCCGTCAAGACGGTAACCACCTCCAATTTTTACGGACCGAAAGGCCGTTCGCGCTATGTGTTGCCGTGGTATCTGGTCATCGGCGCCCGCAACAGCGGCAAGAGTTCCATGCTGTTGAATTCGGGCCTGAAATTCCCTCTGAATGAGCAGGCCGACCGGCATCTCTATCAGAACAAGCCCACGGAACATTGCGAGATCCTGTACAGCAACGAGGCCCTGTTCGTGGATACGCCGGGGTCGTACACGGAAAGTCTCCCGGAGTCGCCTGGTCACAGGCTCTGGATCAGGCTGTTGAAAGGTCTTTTCCGGGTGCGTCCGGCGCGGCCCTTAAATGGGGTCATCGTGTGCGTATGTATGCGGGATTTCATCGCAACCGACGCGGACCGGCGCGAACATCAGGCCCGCACCATCAGGGCGCGTCTCAACGAAGTGCTGAAACATCTGCACAGCGACGTGCCGGTCTATCTCGTCTTCACCAAATGCGACACGGTGACGGGCTTCGGTCACTTCTTCGCGCACCTCTCGCGGGCCGAACGCGAGCAGGTCTTCGGCTGTCCCGCCGGAGAAGGCAGCATGGAGCCAAGCAGCGTCCGCATGGAAATCAAGTCCCTCATGCAGACGCTGAGCGCCCAGATCATCTCCAAGATCCATCGGGAACGGGACATGCCCGCGCGCGGCGAAATGTTCCGTTTCCCGCAGGAACTGGCTTCGCTCGGGGCGCGCCTGGAAGACTTCATCACCGGGGCGTTCGGAACATCGCGCTACCACCGGCCGGTCATGTTCCGGGGATTCTTCTTTTCCAGCGCCTTCACGGCGCACGACGTCATGGCGGCCGCGGCGCGGAAAGGGGAACTCAGCTTTCAGACAGGCCATTTTGCCTCGGGCGGCGACTATGCCAAGGGATTTTTCCTGCATCGCCTGCTGGAAAAGCTGATTATCCCCGAGGCCCGTCTTGCCGGGGCGGACAGGGAGCATCTCTGGCGTTTGCGCCTGAAGCGCTATGGCCTGCAACTGGGGGCTGTGGGCGTCTTTCTTTTCTTTGCCGCCTTTCTGGGCGTGAGTTTTTCGAATAACTACTCCCGGCTGGAGGCCCTGGATGCGGGTTATGCCGCATTCAAGACGGAGCAGAACAAGGTTCCCGAGCCCGGCGATGCCAAGGCCGTGCTGCCGGAGCTTGCCAAGGTGCGGGGCGCCACCGCGATCTATTCGCCTGCCGACGACTCCGCCATAACGTACGGGCTTGGCCTGTACCAGGGCCGCACCTTCGCCGATGCGACCAACGCGGCCTATCTCGGCACCCTGAACTCCCGCTTCATGCCGTTTATCCGGATGGCGGCGGCGCAACGGATCGAGACCTGTCTCTCATCCCGCAACCTGAACGATCTCAAGACCGCCCTGCGCGCCTATCTCATGCTGTGCCAGCCTGAGCACATTCAACAACCGTTCCTGAACACCCAGTTGGAGTTCGAGTGGTCCGGGCGCTACCCTGGGCAGGCCGATACCCTGGGGGCCCTGCGGGGACACATGCAGTACCTGTTCGCCCACGGGATCGTGCCGGTGGAGCCCGACGCCAACCTGGTGGACAGGGCGCGCAAGGCCCTGCTCAAGGTGCCGCTTGCGGAGCGCGTGTATCAAAAAATGAAGGAAGAGGCTGAACTGAGCGGCAAACCTCCGTTCACGTTCCGCGCCGCCATCGGCGACTCCCCCTTTGGCGGGGATACATTCCCCATCCCTCACCTGTATACCCGGTCCGGCTACGAGGAATACCTTATCCAGCGTTGTCCCGCCATTATCCGGGGGCTTACCGATGAAAACTGGATTTTCGGCAGCAACCCCATCCTGCTGAGTCCCTTTGACGTGGACAAGGTTGCCAAGGAGGTGCGCGCCATGTACTTCCGGGACTACGTCCAGCAGTGGAACCGCGCGGTACAGGCCCTGACCGTGCGCACTCCGGCCACCATAGCCGATGCGGCGAAGCTGGCGGAACATCTCACCGTGGGCCTGACGCCTCCTGTGCTGGTGCTGCGCGAGATTCGCGCCAACCTCGATTTCATGGTGAACGAGGAGCCTCCCCCATCCGCCGGCAAGGTGGAAGACGCGGCCAGGGAAGAGGCGAAACGTAAACTGCAGCAGAAACTTGCCGGCAAGGTCGGCGGCAAGATGTCGAAGGCCCTGGCCGACCAGGCTGCCGACAGCGTTACCGCCAGCATCGACGCAATGCGCCGTCAGGCCCAGGATGAAGCCCAGCGCGACGCGCAGGCCGTGCGGCAGTATTTTGTGCCGCTCGACAGCCTGCTGGACGCCTCGGGCAATCCCAATCCCGCCCTCAAGGCGGCGAACGACGGCATGACGGCCGCCGGCGCCTACTTCAGCAAGCTGACCGGCAGCGATGACCCCGATCAGCGCATCCTCACCGCGCTCCTCGAAATAGCGGACGAGAAGGACGACACCCTGCGCCGTCTCGGCGCGTCGGTGGAAAAACTGCCAGCGCCGGTGCGCGGCTGGTACGACGCGGTGGCCGGCGGAGGACTGCGCGCCATGTTGCAGGCCGGAGCGGGCGCCATCGACCAGAACTATCACGAGCGGGTGCTCAACGTGTACAACCGGAACCTGCGCCCCTTCTATCCCTTCCGTCCCGATGCGGACAAGGACGCGAACCTCTCCGACTTCGCCTCCTTCTTCCGGAGCGGCGGAGTGCTGGACGCCTTTTACGACACCTATCTGCGTCCCTTCGTCACGCAGAGCGGGGCCTTGCGCACGGTCATGGGCCATACGCTGCCCATCTCCAGCCATGCGATCCTCCGGCTCCAGAAGAGCAACCGCGTGCAGGACGCCTTTTTCATGTCCGGCCGGGAGCTCGGCATCACCTTCCTCATGGAGCCATACGCCATGGACGCCTCGCTCAAGCAGATCACCCTGACCAACGCGGGCAAGGCCATCAGCTACTGGCACGGTCCCATCCAGGGAACAGGGTTCACCTGGCCCGCCCAGGATGGCCAGGGCGGAGAATCCATCCTGACCTTTGAAGATCTGGCCGGCATCAACGCCGGCACGACCACACGCGGCGAATGGGCGCTCTTCCGCCTGCTGAAAGGGAGCAATATCAAACGGCAGGAGGGCAACAACTGCCTCATCGAAGTGCAACAGAACGGCAAATGGGCGCAGTTCCTCATCCAGTTCCGGACCAAGGCCAATCCCTTCGACCCGGCGGTCTGCTCCTTCAACCTGCCGGAATCGCTCCGGTAAGGCCGCGGAAGACTTCCTGAAGAATCAGCCATGCCACGCGCGACTTGCAACAGATCACATCCCGGCGCCGCTGCCGCGCTGGCAGCGGTTCTGACCGCCTTCCTCCTGGCGGCC
>JGI20166J26741_11569807_pt1 | contig 11965 bp, 13 predicted proteins | sample TergutCu122P5_FD_26741 | JGI IMG/M metagenome (IMG submission 26741) | reverse complement strand
ACCCTTAATAAAATGGCCGGGCACGGGGGATTTTTAAAGTTTAAAACCCGCCCTGGAAGGTGCGACATGGTAATAATAAACTCGCCACTGAAGGGGTTAACATAAGGAACACTCTCCCGAAGTATTGCACATTCCTCCTGGGACACTCTGTATAATAAGTTGTTCTGCTGTTATAATAAAACCGACGAGATGCACTAATTTCTCAAATTTATTTTTGGAATAGAACTCTACATGTTTTGGACAGGTTTTCCGTCCATCATCAGGAGTCTAGTACTGTGTACACAGCACTAGGTGTATGTCATACAGGTTATGTTGACTGCTTGCTAGCGGGATCCTGTATGACACATACCTATTGCTGTGTACACAGTACTAGACTCCTGATGATGGACAGAAAACCTGTCTGAAACATGTAGAGTTCTATTCCAAAAGTAATTTTGAGAAATTAGTGCATCTCGTTGGTTTTATTATAAGAATATGTCATGATGTATGGTCCTCTGAATGTCAAAGTTGTTTTGCAGCAAAAGATTAACCATTTTTATTATCTAAAAATACGCATCAGTTTTTAACTTTTTGTGTAACTGGTATCATCCACAGGGAAGGACAAGGTAGTGACAAAGATGATCCGTATGTAATGCACTACACACGCTCACCTGTGACTGTTACTACGTAGCTTTATTTATTGTATGATAATGCTGCCTGGGGTATTTATTTCTGCTATACGAGGGGTGCTGATAAGTCCTTAGCCTGACCTACTTCCCGTTGTTGTAGGACAGAATCGATAGTGTTGTTGGAAAGAGGGGTCTGTTTATGTGCCAAATCGCAAGTCTTTTCTTGTTACAGAGGCTGAAAGGAAGCATGTCAGGCGACGCGCACGATTTCAACAACATTGAGATGCGAGCTGTCATCAAGTTTTTTTTTTCCCCCCTGCAAGACAAAACACTGAAGGAAATTCACACCATTCTGACAGAAACATTAGGGGAACATGCACCATCATATGCCAACGTCAAAAACTGGGTGGCCCAGTTCAAACGTGGTGATTTTTCCACCTGTGATGCACCTCATCCTGGACGACCCAAAACAATGGCCACCTCAGAGATTATTGATCAAATTCATGAGCTAATCTTGGAAGACCACCGGATTTCAGCTAAATCAATAGCTGAGCAACTGGGCATCTCACGTGAGCGGGTTGGTCCATCATTCATGAAGATTTGGACATGTGGAAGCTCTCCGCGAAGTGGGTCCCGAAATGCCTGAACACAGATCAAAAACATCAATGGTGCCAGTCGTCTGAGCAACTTTTGGAATTTTTTTGGCACGATCCAAAAGATTTCCTGTCGCGATTGGTGACCAGAGACAAAACCTGGTTATATCACTATGACCCGGAGACAAAGCAACAATTAATAGAATGACGGCTTAGCAGCTCACCCAGCCCCAAAAAATTCCGAGCGCAAAAATCTGCTGGAAAAGTTCTCACCTTGATTTTTTGGGATCAAGACTGCATCCTCCTCATTGATCATCTTCCAAAGGGCCAAACTATCAACGCGGAGTGTTACTCATCTCTGCTGGTGCAATTAAAGGACATTTTGAAGGAAAAATGCCGCGGGAAAGTCACCAAGGGGGTCTTGTTCTTGCACGAAAATGCCACGGCTCACCAGGCACTTGCAACCCAGAAGAAACTGGCCTACCTGGACTTCCATTGTCTTGATCACCCACCATATTCTCTGGATCTGGGCCTGTTGGACTACCACCTGTTCCCTGGACTGAAAAAACAATTGAATGGTCACCATTTTTCATCTGACGCAGAGGTCATTACTGCTGTGGAGACCTGGTTGGATGGACAACATTCTGAATTTTTTTTTGAGTGGCTTGCAAAAGTTAGAACAACAGGCTAAGAAGTGTATTGAGGTTCGTGGGGAGCGTGTTGAATAAATCCCAAGTTTGTTTGCTGTAGCTTGTTTCCTTCCTGGTCAGGCTAAGGTCTTATCAGCACCCCCTAGTACATAAGCTAATTAAGCATAAATTTGTACATCACCTCTGTCAAAAAATAAGCCGGAGTAGCTGGCACACATTTTCTTCATTGCCTGCTGTCTCTTGTTGCTACATTTCTGTCAGGTCTGTGTGTTGTTTTGCTACAAATATATTGAGTTATGTATTGGTATGGTAAGTTCATACTGTCCTTGTCAACTCACAGTTTTTGTACCATTTTATACAGTGTTAGTTAAATGACAGTTACAAAATTATCTGTAATTTCATTTTAGCAGTTGACAACAATAAGGATTACTTCTAAATGTATTCGGAGAGATGGCCATGTGTGTACCAAGATTTGTTTCTTTGGTGTATTATTGTTGACTTTCAGTGACTGGTTATTATGCATTTTCTTTTAAACTCTCATCAGTCTCCATTTAAATGATGGTTATGATATTGATTGAAAATGGTATATAAGTCTGTCTTAATAAATTGTGTGTATGACTTTTGTAGTGTAACTGTAACAGAAGATGGTAAGAATGCACTGCTAACACTTGCACAAGGAGACATGAGGAAAGCACTGAACATCTTACAGAGCACATCAATGGCATACAAAGAGGTCACAGAGGATAATGTCTATACATGTGTCGGCCATCCTTTAAAAAATGACATTTCCAATATTGTGAAATGGTTGCTTAATGAAGACTTTTCATCTGCATATAAAAGTATCCTTTATTGCATTAGTTCACTGGTCATATTGTTTTGGTGCTAGACATGTAAATAATAATTTTTTTATGTTCTTTAACATGGTGCTTATTTTTACACATGAATCAGTTTTATCCGACATATGATATACGTATAAACTCAGCAAGATGCTTTACATCAAGACATTGCCACATTTTCAGACTTTATGAGTGTTTTACTCACAGAGTAGTTGTTGGATGCACTTTCATTATTATGTATCATGCAGCTAACCATTAAAATGTGGAGGCATTAGTTTCTGGGCACTGTATAAAATGATACGGAGACAGTTTAACCAAAAAAGGACTGTACAGGCTTGTAGATGTGATAGAGCAAGTGGCTGACTGAAGATCACACTTATTACGCACTTAAAACGTATGTTGTAGCACACTGGTTAAGAAACATGGCCGTAGCCAGTCCATCTCATCGTTTGAGGTACACAACAGATCTGTGCACATTAATTTGTTTGAATGAAGCATCAATATAATTTAGTTCAAGATTCATGTTACTTTTACTGCGTAACAGTGCTACAGTAATCACGTGTGATTAGTTACTGGCAGAATGAGTGGAATTCTTTTTATAGAAGGGGCCAGATATTTCCTTTCACTGCCATGTTTGGACCAGCTTTGGTGTCCACCTAGCATCAGTCTAGTGCGTCTAAAGGGTAAAGAAGTTAGACTGTGAAACCATCACCACTCTTTAATTCTAGTGTGGTTCTTTGGCAGAAGGACAGTTCTATCTTTTTGCTTTTTAACCATTACTTTTCAGTCTTCAGAGTAAGATAAATGGTAAAGTTACTGACTTGCTAAAGGACTGTATGGTGGAATTATAGAGGGGGTTGTAAATATGAAATTCTTTGCATTCTAGATTTTGGTGCTATTTGTAATGCCCTGGCTGCTCTAGTGTTGAAGGAACTGCCATTTACTTGTTGTCTAGGAGACTGGATGGGTTCCCTAATCAGTCTAGACTTTGTAAGGAGAGGAGTGCCCTGCTGTACCATTAATCAGATCTGGTCCGCCCAGACTGTAGTTGATCACTGTCATGGCTCATCTGTTTTGTCATATCTTGCTGCATGTTTTCTTAACTGGGGCCAGAAATCCAAGATCTGAAAACTGCCAAAGGGCTGGCCCTTCAAGATATCTTGACAGAAGTCCATCTCTATATTCATAGAAGTAAGAACTGCTTCTTGTAACTTTTTTAATTGGTGATATCAATTATGAATTTCTTTTATGCTTGCTTTCTCATGTTGACATTGATAATTTCAGTTCAGTCTTTGTATATTTACATGCTAGAATATCTGAATTTTCTGGCCAAGCTTTGTGGTATGTTATTATAATGGAATTGTTTGAAAGTTAATGTGAATCTATTAAGATAATATCGTGTGTGTATGAATTCTTATGGGAATACATGGCTTGTTTCTTTGTTATATTACCCATTTATTCCTCTTAGGTGATTATATTGAATTGTCTGAACTAACTCTAGTACATGCCTCTTGCATGCCAGCCAGCTATCTGAAGTTTTTTTCCATGTCTACAGAACATCAGTAGGGGTTGATGAACTTGCATATTGTAGTATAAAAAAACGGCTTGCTCTATTTGAGCTATCAAAGGTGAGAGTAATTCATTCATTTAGCTACTAGTGGCTGACACATATTTATAGCAACAGAAATTCATACTAAATTTGAAGCTGAAGTTGTGTCCAAACCATTTTGACAAATGACAGTATAGGGAAGTCTGTGCTGTTGGACATGTCTGACAAATGAGCATTGGGGCGAGGTGAAACATTTATTTTTTAATTGTAATGTTTTGCATAACAGTCCCACTGGCTGCGTTGTGTTCAGTCACGGTGTGGATACCTGTGATTGTGTACAGTACTGATTTCAGGGTAATTTTGTCATTTTATTTTTCCAGTTGAACTCCCTTCACCTGTTCTTGTGGGATTGATTATTAAAATGGCTGACATTGAGAACCGTTTGGCATCAGGAACAAATGAGAGCATCCAGCTCAGTGCCTTGCTGTCAGCATTTATCATTGCACGAGGTTTGGTGCCTGCTGAAGCAGAGAGTTGAAGAAGGGGTTTAGTTTTTTGTGTCCATGTTTAATAGACATTGGTAAGATCCAAAGAAACATGCCTGTTTCTTTAACATGAATGTCCTTGAGATCTTGTTGGTTGTTTTAAAACACCGAAATAGTGTATTACTATCCATTTTCCATGGTTCCAACTTGGGTTCTGACACTTGTAGAAAATAAGAGAGATCTGCCTTGCATGAAGGTACAGTATTTGCAAATATGAAGCTAAAAAAATGAGTGAATGTATGACGTATAAACTAACAAGTGAAAAGAAACGGTTACATAATGAGAAGATTTATAATTGTAGTCAATGTTATTAGAGTTAGTGTGGTTCAGTCAATGTGAAGACTGGGCAGCACACTGGATTACTAGAAAAGTTGGCTTTCAGTTGCGGAGGGGCACATAGTTTTTTGTTCACCACATCCAGACCATCGCAGTAGAAGGGACTAGGTGAAATAAGAAGGGTGATGTATATCATATATTTTTCTGAAGGTGAAAGGGCTGAAAGAGTCATAGCAGTTGTGGTGCATAAAAGCATAATGAGAAGTGTTGTTACAAAGATGGTGCATAGGGACAGAATCATTGCCCTTAAGTTAAAGGCAGAACTGGTAAGTAAGTGTGCATGACAACATCAGAGTATGAAGACAATGAAGTTGTGGAAGTGTATGATATAATTAGAAATTCTTGAAGAAGATGGAAATGGTGAGACAACACTATCATGAAGAGGGACAGCAATGGTGTGGTTGGAGATCAGTCATTTTGAAATGCTGTTGGACCATATGGACAAGAAGAAATCAGAAGGGTCAAATGCTCATTGACTTTTGTGAAAGAAATGGACGTAGATCAAACTGGACATGAACTTCTCAGACTTGCGCATTAGGTTAACATTAATATGTGTAACAAAACGTTTTGCAAAACATTCAAAAATGTTTATTTATAAATCATTTGTATCACTTTAAAATACATAGTCTTTAAATTTCTATAAGGAATTTTCAACCCTTAAATCACAAGGTATAAAACTTTGACTAATCTAAGTACCAAGTGAATTCCATCAGAAATATAATTAACATTTATAGTACAAATTGAGTGACTTTTATATAATTTAAATGTGTTACAATGTCATATCACTCTTGCTTTTATGAAGTTAATTAGCATATAATGTCTGTGGTCATGAAATTCGTAATTTTTAAGAGTCTTGTTTAATAGTATTCTGTACAAGGATACTAGATGCACTGTCTTGGCCACAGTTTGTTTTGTCTTTTACATTAAAGTGTTTTCTTTGGAAATGTTATTGAAACAGTTGGGCTTGTTTGTTGTGATATCTCACAATAAATAAATAAGATAAAACACTGTTAAAGTTCTTGGTACTTCAACCAAAGATGTTGTTGACAAGATTGTTGAAACCATTACTGATGGAAGACAGAATGCCACTATTTTCATTTGGTTTGTTCACAGGTGCTCCCTGGGGATGGTGATAGTAGCCATGTTGCTGCTGTGGACGGTAGTAACCATCCTGACGCTGGAAGCAGTTTAAATACCTCATCAGTTGAATTGAGTATGTTACAATATGATGGGATTTGAATTATTTGTTTCATGTTTTTTAGGATATGTGAACTTCATGTGCATGCAGTTTGGCTAAATTTCTGTCTCATATATCAGTATCAATATTGATGAGGAACTTCACTTTGAGATAAGGAATTGTAAGTAAATTTAATATAGACAAATTATACTAAAACGTATTGTTTAGCGTAGGTTAATAAAAGACAACCACATTATTTGAGCCTCACAAGAGAGGCCTGACTGCATAGTCTTCAGGCAGCCCACACAGCTCTTACAAGTAAGAATGGCCTGGGACAGGATTTTCTCCACATACTCTTGTTTGTCCATGCCAATCTGTTTTTTACCCATGTACTATTACAACCCAGTGTACATGATATGCCAGGCTGACCAGAATTTTGTCACAGCTTCAGTCCTAGGCTGTAGCTGTATCTGTAACCTGACATTTCACTGGACTCTTGTTTCTTTTATGTTGTGGATTAAGTTTAATATTTGTACTGTTATAATAATAAATTGAAGCACAAAACTAAACTTTTGTTATTTAATATTTCACAATGAGGGCTAGCATTTTGTTTGAAGTTGATAATTAACTTTAAAAAATAAGTACGTGATTTAATATTTGGTGGACCAAGAAATGTTCAGGATGGAATTGGTGAAATGTGGTGAAATAATTATTCTTTATTGCTGGAATAACACATCACTTCAGTATAATGAACCATAATCGAGCTTGCCTGTAAAGTTTTTGGATTTCCGAAGTGACAATAAAATACGCTGTATGCACTTAACTGAAGCATATGTAAATACAAGTAAAGGATTTGAAGTCACAGTCAAGGAAGATTGCAAACATTTTTGTGTTAGCACATTCTTAGTTTACTGTACCATCATGCATTCCATAAGTATAGTTACCATCTACTGTAATATACATATATATACACAAACTGATGATGCTATGTCACATTACAATATTTCTGTCAAAAGGATGGCCTCTCTTCGTATTTTGACTTGTGTTCTGCATTCTTTGCTAGAATATGATATAGATTTTGAACCCTTCAGTGCAGGAACATTTTCACCCATCATATATCCCCAGTGTAAGAGGAGCCATGTTTGATGTGGAATATCATGAAATCGAGAAAATTGGAAAATTTCAGTGAAGTTTCCATTTTGCTCATATAATCTTGATTTTATCTAACTATGTTGCAAAGTATCCAGTTGAACGAACAGTGCTGAAAAGGTGTACCCAGTTTGGAGAGCATATGTTTTCTAAATGTGTTAGTTGTAGTTTTGCGTTACTTGTTGGTCATCATGTTCATTTCTTGCAGACAGAAATCTCCTGTTGCAGAGTTGTACTGCAGCCTAAAGTTGTTTTCGCTGTAGTTTATTAAATGTATGTTATGTCAAAGGAGCTTCAAAAAGTGTAAATTTTTATATAATGTACATTTTGTTTAGTGTTGATGAAATCAAGTTTGAGCTTCATGCAGATTTCCTGTCATCTTGCTGATACATGTCAAAAATAAATTCATAGTGACAAATTTTAATGTGAGCACCCAAATCCTGATTCGGTTCCAAAACTGTTGTGTGCTGATGGAAATGAAACATGTAGACAGATGATGGACATAAAAACACCTGTGATTATGCTTCGTGTTATACTCTTCATGCAAAGAGCCTGTAAACATTTGTCATACGGTGGAAGTTTTAAATGAGATGAACTTGTCTCTCCTTTACAGGTGAATTACTTGTATTTGCCAGGGTGCCCTTCTGCACTGAAGGGTCAGTATACAGATATGTGTGAACAGCTTATGTACATCCCTTGACAGTACAGATTAAGAGAGTTGATATCACAGTTACACTACCCCAAAGAAAGCAAAGATTTTGGTCCAGTAAGAATTGTTTGTGAAAGAATAGACAGTCTAGAAGCATCTTGATCTGTGTTGCTCTTACTTACACGCTGCAGCAACTTAACAGATACTACTGTTTGTTTCTAAGGTTTAGGGAAGACAATTGACCCATCAACTGGTAAGGTTTTTTCTGTGCGAATTGCTGTTGTGTCATCTAGCTGAAATGACATATCCACATTATTCATCCATACACATACATTTATACATACACATTTAATACTTCCTACATGAACATAACATAGCATATGATGCAATCAAACCAGTGAAATTCAAGTAGACCAGGACTGTACTGAGTTGTGTTCACAGACCACAAGCAGGGGTGCTTGAGGTCTCTGAAAATTATACATTTTTTGCTTTAGTGACTGCTTTGTTTTATGACAAAAACTCCTGATTAGTGAAAAGCAGGAATAACTAGTCTTGCATTTCCAAACATAAAAAGACAAAAATCTGCTACTGTTTTTTAAACACTTCCTAGTTCTAGGTTTTGAGATTGTTAGGACTCAGTAAATTAGTTTTTATGATGGATTTGAGTTTTCCACAGCATTGATATAGAGGATTCAGGTCATCTGGTTGTTAACACGAAGTAGCAGGTTTGTTATGAACCCAGAATAATTGAATCATAGTTTTTATGAATTGTTCCAGTAAAAAAATAAGGTTTTAGAAATCTCACTTGCAAAAGTAACTGTACATTCTAAGGGTTACTCACTGAGTCAGCACTGCCAATACCAAAACCTGCTATATTGCACAAACCTGAGCCATTTGAATTCTAGCCACTATGGAAAGAATGACGTCAGGGTTAGCTTTTAAATCACAAGTAATTAACAGAGGGGAAAATGTTATTGCTGTTTTTGGGAACGTATGATTTTCATTATTGACAGTAATATAGAAAAAAATAGTTTTGTGCCCATTGGAACTGCCCAGGATACGGCCAGTGATGTCTGTAATTTACATAAACTCATTTCTTAATCAGCTGATAAAATACCGTTTGCTCTATGAAGAACCTGTCCAATGGTGTCAGTGCAAGGAAACTGGAAGAAATACATTTTAACAATAAACTGTTTAAAAACCAGATTGTGTTGGAAACTCAAAAAGTCCTTATATAATTTCTTTCAAGTACATGAACTCATATTATGAGATGGATGATTTCCTTGAAAGTTATTCATAATGACGGTTCTATTAAATGAAAATTAATTTTCCATTAACTTAGAGCCATTTGGATGCAGCACACAATCACAATTATGGGTAACAAATCCTCAAAAACTGTGTCAGAGTTTAGGTGTTTGGGAATGACAGCAGTATATTACAATTATGAGGCAGAGTCAAGTGAATTTATTAATTCTTGTACAACCTATGTCATATGCAAAGTGTACCATTTCTCAACATAGTCACCCCTTTTTTCAACACATACTGTGTGGCTGCCTACAAACCTTCTGATCCCATCTGCAAGGAAGGGCTTGCACTTGTGATCAAAGTCATGTATGCACTGCAACCTTAAATTCATAATTACGGGCACTTTGTCGACATGAGAATTGTTTTAATTGTCCAGACATGTGATAATCCCGTTGAGCTAGGTCAAGACTATATGCAGGATGTCGGAGAAATTAAAATTTCATCTGCCTGATTGCTTCAGCAGTAGTTGCAACAGAATTTGCACTCGGGTTGTCATGGAGCACAATATTCCCCATTTGACAGCAAACCGCTGTGGTTGTAGTGAATCATGAATTGAAAAGTAAGCATTATGACGTATGTTGTGGGAGTAACAATGAAGTTGCACTATCCAGCATCAGCACATGATATCTACACAGATGGTGGCTGTGTGTGTGAAGTCCAGATTGGTGATTTTATGGTAGTAAAAGGGAGTATTTGTTTTTCAGGTGTGTTAGGGACAAAATTAATTCAAATAAAATGAGGAACAAGGTTGAAACACCTGGTTGCCCTTTTTGAACAAAGTAAAGAAACCCAGACTGTTTTATATTGTTTTATAGTTACAGATGGTTTGAAGTAGAATAAGAAACCTTGTAAATAATTGTTTTGTGTACTTACTTGTTAACAACTGATCATGGGAAAACATTACTCTAAGAAAGTCAGCAAGTAGATTTAAAGACATTGAACTACATCAATTTTGTGTTTAATCTCAGTTTCCGCCTTAATATTATGGGTAATTCTTAGAATACAAAGTTGGGAGAGTCAAATGGAAGTGATAAGGCAAATTAAATTATTTTTAATACCAGCAATATGCTGTGAGTAAATGTGTTGTGGTGTAACATGGTAGTTTCCAAACAAAATCACTGAAGAAAATTCTATATTTTTTGGAGATAAAATACCTGGGCCCACAAAAAACTCCATGCTGAATGGTGCTAGTGTTCCCTCAACCTAGAAGTTTACACCATCTCACTAGTGGCCGTGATGTTAGGGAAATTAAAAGTACAAAGGTGGGGAAGTTCTTTAACAATTAGTTTTAATCAAATGAAAATAAGAATCTGTGTAAGATACTGAAGCCTGATTTTGAGGCATGTAATACTGATGCTTATAGTTGAGTCAAGAGGGACTGACACGTTTAACTTGCTCCTTGGGTTCTGGAGGTGGAACTGATAACAGATCACAGTAGTAAAATTATAAAAATTTACATTTTTTTACTATATTGCAAGTGTAGCAGAACAGATGTTAAATGTATTGTCCCAACTGCTGATGGATATGGTTCTTGTGATGATAACCTGCTTTTACCAAAATATGTGTGTTTAACCCAGTAAGATATTTGATTGCTTTTTTGTGAAATATATAAAGAAGATAGTCACCAGTTCACCCCATGGAGACAGATTGTAACCTTAGAATCCACCCCCATTATTTTATAAAGAAAAGTAATTTTATATAAAGAGAAATAACTGTGGAAGTAAAGATAATCTGTCACAGGAGATGCTTTCGTCTATTGCATGACCTATTTATGCATACAGAAGTTTTTTAACTCTATGGCAGGCTTTAGTATGAGAGAGGAGGCAGAAATACACATTTTTGCAAGGCTGGAAAAAGAATTTACAAGACAATTTTTGAGCATAGGTGCTGTTTATTATACTGTTTTTACTGTGCTTGCAAAACACTTGTATATTCTTGTGATCCAGATGGTTGAAACTCGAAATAAAATAGAGTATACACAGTACAAGAGTTCAGGTTGAATCACATGCAAGCACAAATACATTTAGAGGTTATAACAGTTGTGTGTGTCTAGGATGACTATTGTGTGCTTGATTCCATTTTCTAGGTCCAATGAAACATAGTCATTTTTGTAAAGCATTTGTGTGGATTAATTTATATGTACTCTGGCACATGGGTTATGCTTGGCAGATCAGCCACTCCATGGAAAAGTAGTTCATGGAGTTAAGCTGTAGGACTGGAAAGGTGCGGTCCTCCATGGTGTGCCCAGATTTCACTTGCATTCTGTACACCTGCCTTTTTTAACACATTGCGGACGGGTGACGCAGATTTGCGTCTTTTCATTACAACTGTGCAAGACGACGCAAATCTGCGTTTTTAACACGCGTTTTGTTTCCACGCACCACACACTTAATTACGCAATGGTCCTGCTGACGAATGTTTATAGAAACGTGACCTCACTCCGAGTTAATGGTCTGTGATAAATATACAGAACAAACAGCTCTTTATTTTCCTCTGTTGCTCTGCTCTGCATTTAGTCAGCGTTCAGATTTCAATCACTTTACACCCATGACGGAAAGAGGTAGTTCT
>JGI20166J26741_11569696_pt1 | contig 11965 bp, 11 predicted proteins | sample TergutCu122P5_FD_26741 | JGI IMG/M metagenome (IMG submission 26741) | reverse complement strand
TCAACTTTGGACATAGGTGTTTGGGGTTGTATCGGTATATTTTAACATAAGGAACACTCTCCCGAAGTAGTGACCTTAACTCGTGGTACACCCTGTATAAATTCCAGGCCTGGACAATGGCAGTTCACTTTGTGCATAAAGTTTCCCTCTATGTTTCTACTGCTGCACTTAACAGGAGACTGGTAATGTGATAACATGGCTACATTAATGAATAAAAGTAAGGTTTTGAGCATCAAAGATAAGTCAAAGTGATATGACAAGTAGAAAATGGAAAAAGAAAGCTGACATGTGCTGGAAATTTGGTCTCATAAATAATATGATTCCAACGATTTGGAAAAACAGAAACAAAATTTTTAATGCATCTGGAGGGGGGGGGGAGGGGAAGCAATCTCAACAGCCTGAACGAAGTGACGTCAATGAGGCACTGCTTAAGTGGTTCAGCAACACAGAAGTGACAATGGACTAGTAAGCTGTCTTCTCATTATAACTTTTGTTCTTCCTACAGTTTAATTTTAAGGTAATGTATTTTTTAGCATAAACCTGCATGAAAGTTTACTATGGTAGAAGAGTAATTTTTATTATTTCCAAATTTTAATTGTAATTAAATTTGAAATATATTGTAGCGTTAGCATTAAGTAATATGCCTGCAGGCCTGTATTTTGTCCTGAAATATTTTTCCATCACTTCTACCATACACCTCGCTTAGAACAACATCAGTTTAGAATGACAATTATTTTTAACAACATTTATTCAGTCCCTTTGATGATGTTATAACTGAGTTCAACTGCACCTAGTTTCTTTGAATTTACATCTAGACCAGCTTCTGTACTAGAAAACAACAAAGCATTTGTGTTTTCATTGAGTTTATTTTTTTGCCAAACAGAATAGCATAATTAGTGCATACTAGCAGTTGAAGTGTCCCACTCATTGTCCCTCCCTTCTGGTTTCCTTGGACCTTCTGACTGACTTATTGTACAGTGCAGCTGAAAAGCAGCAAGCATAAGCACACCCTTGTTTTAGACCACTCTGCATAGGAAACTTATCACACAAGTGTGTATCAATATGGACTTTACTACACAATGCATTAAGACACTCCAATTTACCTATCTATTTCCATGGGTATACAAAACTCAGTGACAACACTATACAAAACTACCCTCCAAACTGAGTCATATGCTTGACTGATTATCTGCCAATAGCTGATGTACTGCCCTACTGTATTCAACTTTTTTCAAGTGTCTGACAAATGCAAAATATCTGCTCAGCAGTTGATCTGTTATGAACCTTCAAGAGCACTTGTGGTGGAACTCTCATGTAAACTGGTCGAAGCTCACTCAGATGAGTAGAATTCTTGTTTTGTACATGCATTCAACAGTATTTACTAACTGAATGCCCAAGAACCGTATGTAAACTTGTACATTAAAACCTAGTAAGCAGTATGGGTACATAAGTATCATCAGGGCTGCAGAAATATGCTCACCTGCTCTTAACAGAAACTGTGGTCAGTACAAAATATCTGAATATGCTTGTAGGGAGGCTGGAAAAGGGTGCTGAGGGATATATCTGAACCTGAGAGGGGGGAGGTAACAGAAGGCTGAAGAAAATCTCATAAACATGAGCTCTGTGACTTATACACATTGGCAAATGTAATTACAGTGAAAAAATTAAGGATGATGAGATGTGTGGGGCATATAACAAACAAGGGAGAGAACATAAATGTCTACAGGATTTTAGTGGGGAAAACTGAAAGATATTGCTTGACAATACAAGGTACAAAAAGGAGGATAATATTAAAACGGACCTTAAAGGAATAGGATGGGACAGTGCAGACTGGATTGATCTGGCAGGGGAACAGGGACCCCTGGCAGGCTTTTGTGGAGACAGTATGACTATTTGGGTTCTATAAAATGTGGGAAATTTCTTGACTAATTCAGGCACTGTTAGCTTCTTACAAAGATTAACCAATGTGTTAGTAAAGGGACCCACAAAGAAATGTTAGTGTATGTTCATGTGTCACAATGCAGGGCAAAACTATCATCATGAAGACAGCTGGTAAGTCCTCTGAAAATGTGGAAGATTTCACAAACTTGGGAGAAAGAGTAAACAAACAAAATCACATTCACAGAGAAGCTAAGAACAGATTAAAGTTAGTTAACAGTTGCCACTGTGCATATCAGAATCTTTTATCATCCCGTCTTGTATCTCAAAACATAATTAAATTACACAACAGCAAAGTTTCATGTGATGTTTTACAGGAGTTCTGAACTGGGGATGTTTGGATCAACCAAAGGAAAAGTAACAGGATGGTGGAGAAAATTACACAATGCAAGCTTTGTAATACGTGTTCTTTCCCAGATATTAATAGGGTTATCAAACATACCCATATAATCAGAATGGCAGAGACCACTTTGGAGACCTAATAATTGATGGCAGGACAAAAAGACATGTTAAAGGAATGGGTGTGAATATATGAGCAGCATGAGAGGGTCTGGTTGTGGGTTCTTGTGAAAAGGGTAATGAACTTCTGGGTTCCATTAAAGATGTGGAATATGTTTACTGGCTGAGCTGATATTAGCTTGTCATGGCAGACTGTATCACAGAATGAGTGATGACAAAGCATACTTCAGAACTAAAAACACCTAAATTTGTTATGTGCCTAGTACATTTAAGTGGTATTTAACAGGATTAAAACAATACTGGTGATTTACAGACACCACAACACCTTGTCATTGTTTATGAATAGCACATGTTCCTGCTTACATACTTATAAACTGTATGGAACACAATAACTGACAGAAGAACTGAAAGATTAGTTCTGTGCATTTGGATTATGGAAATATTTTGCTGTATGACTTATCACTTAAAAGTAGTTTCTAACTAAATTTTAGGATCTTTCAGTTAAATGTATTGAATTCCATTGATTGGAATATACAACTTATAATGTAAATATTCACAGTCTTGATATAAGTGTAGTCCTTGAAAGTCATACTGTAAGATCAAAACATGTTGGGCTAGTTGTAGAGATAAAATAATAAATGCACATTAAACTGTATTTGATGGTAACTTGTTTAATTATTTAACAGTACAAGAGTATGTGTTCAATGATAACTCTTTTTTTTTTTAATTTATTAAATCTGAAACTGAAGTACAAATTAACAGAGACAGTCCTGCTTATTGACTTTCATAAACTGTGTGACGTAAAATTATATAATGTGCATGTTTGGAATCCGGCAAGTCTTGTACTGCAATTCTTTGAGTCAAATACTATTTATTCCCGCCTCCCCCCACATTAAAATCTGGCCACCAGTACCACATTAACTGGGATTTTGAATCCCCTACTGCCTGGTGATACAGGAATATCACAGTCTGCATTGCCTTGAATTCTGGGATGCTGCTTCTGATATACCAAGGAAAACTGAACTATAACTAAACTTACCTCGTATCGGTATGCAGATTCGGAAGGCATCACCAGTGGTCCTTTCAGGGCACGTGCAAATCGGTATGTGGTTAGACACCGTGCAGACTGCAGACACACCACATGTACCAGGACAAGGATCTTGACATCTGTTACGAATGCACGCTTGGTTCATCGGACAGTCTGAACTCACAAGACATTCTGGCCGACAACCTTCATATGGGTTTCCATGATATTCTGGTATGCACTCACACACGGCAAATGAGTTTTCAACGCGACAACGAGCATTAGCTCCACATGGTGATGGGTAGCATGGATCAGTTCTCGGAGGTGGTGGTGATGGTGGCGCTGAAAACATGACAATATTGATTACACAACTGATCATTGATCCATGGTATCAGAGATCTGTCAGAGTATGCATTTTAAGTGTAAATTATCAGTTAATGCTCTTTTGTGGTTAAGTTCCTGAAACACGAATCTTGTACAGGAAGCATTCACATATGTAATTCAGTTCTCACAGAATTCTGAATATGTTCTGAGGCATTTGACATTCTTTTTTGACATTCAGAGAACTGTCCATCGTGATATATTCTTATAATAAAACCAACGAGATGCACTAGTTTCTCAAATTTATTTTTGGAGTAGAACTCTACATGTTTCAGACAGATATTCTGTCCATCATCAGGAGTCTAGTACTGTATACACAGCAGTAGGTATATGTCATACAGGTTTTGCTGACTGCTGATGTTCTAAGGCCTTATTTTTACTAAATGATGCTCTGACTTCGATCTCCAATATGCCATCATTTAATCATACTGGGAGAATATTAAAATATCATATGATTATAAAACTATTTTGATAATAAATTTGAATGTGCAAATATTGTATTTTTTTTTTTCATACATTTAACACATTAATTATCATATTACAAGAAAGATTTAAATTTCTATGAATTATCTACAACAAGATTCATGATGCCATTACACACAACTGGATAGTTATTCATAGAATTAAGACCTTGTCTGCAATGTAACTACATAAAGTGCTGTACTAACTGAAAATAATGAGCCTTGGAAGTAATACAAAATCAAACATAGAAAATAAACTATGACAGTGATTTGATGAAAAGAATTTGTTACATTACATAATTCAGTATGATATTTTAACATTCTCCAATACTCAAAAATATACAACATATTAATTCCAGCACCTTCTAGCAAGACAACATGCCAATGACAAAAATGATTAACTAATCCTAAAATTAGTAAAATTATTATTTACCACCACCAGCATACCCCACCATTACCATCACAAGTAACACCATCCCAAACATACCACCAGTTTTACCACCACCTTAAATACAACACAGATCCAACACCATTACGAATGTACACATACACATAACATATCCAAATGGGATGCATATGTACAACCTGTAAAAGAAAACAGCAAATGGAACACACCACAAACTACATGGTATGAGACCAAATTTCTACCAACAAAACTACAGTGTCGAATCCTTCAAAGCAAGTCACAAGACTACAGGTTAATTCACTGATCCTACATTGCCATAAGCATTCGGCTCTCCTCATCCCAAGCTAAAATATTTTTGCTTGTGTCAGGCATAAAAACAACTTAAGCTGTTTCTGTAAACTACTATTGTCTATCAGTCCTGTGTAGTAAGATGTGAAGGACATGATAATTGGAGTTTTGAGTACAGAACTCATAACTACTTCTTAGTGAATTCATTAAATAATATAACTGGTATAATTTATAATTATTAGCAAAAAGCTTCACTGATAATGTTTTACTAATATATATAAAGAAAAACATAACTGTTCATGAACCTAAGAAGAGAACTGTAATACTCAGAAGGATTTATACAGACTCAAGATGATTGGGCAGTAATTATGTGCATAGTAAATGAAATGCACAGCGTATCTAATTTCAAAAGTATTCCATTATTTGTGTCATATTAAGTAAATAGGAAAAATCATCACTTTCTAGAGTCTGTCATGCTCTTGTGTATACAAGGAATCTCAGATGATATTACGTAATTTTATTATTACTGTATCGTCCACAACATTATACACAATAGAAACAGCTTAATTTGGATCTGCTGACTGTCTGAAGCATTGTCTCTCTAAAGCCTCTTTCCTGCATTTACAGGTCGTTAATTCAATTTCATTACATGAACGGCGTTCAAAATAATTACTACTGCTTGTGTATCAGACTGGACACAAAGTGATTGCACATATATTTCACATAGGAGAATTCTGCAAATAAGATGGAAGTACACTTAATACAGCAAGCTGTATGAATCATAATTCTGTTGCAGTTCCATGCATTATGCATTATGCATTTCAATATGTGTGATAAAAGTCTTAGAAAGAAATAAGATGGCTACTTATCAGTGTCCAGAAGAAGAAAAAATAAAACAATATTGCATTTTTTGTTTCTATAACTAATGTTTACTCAGATTACACTGTTCAATTGCTTCTTATGGATGTAAATACTTCTGGGTTGTAGATGTAGGGCTGGTGTGTGCACCCACAATCTACACATACTTGCACACATAAGAAATAAGTGAACAGTATTAAATGAATTAAACACTGGTGATAATAAATAATAGGAAATTGAAACCGACATGACATGGGGAAAATTACAACATGATGGATAAATATGTAATTCCTTGTATGTATATTACTTGTAATATGTTAAGTCACTTTGCATCCAGTTACATATTTGTAGTTTAATGTTATATCCTTTCCGTGTTCCTCTCTATAAGCCCCAGTTATTACAATCCACCAACATACTGACTGCAGCCAATGCTATCCAAGATAAACAAAATTCAAAGCTGCCTCTGTTTTCTACATAACAGTATCAGTTATTAAAATCTGTCCTGCACTAGTTTTCCAACTGACAGTTCTTAATTTTTCTTCAATGTGACCTCACTCATACAAAATCAAAATATGGGTGAGCATCCCACAATTACCTAACCACTTCCCTACCACTAAGTTCCAGGAAGTTATGCTATTTCCTGTAGTATAGAACCACATATTTTGTGGGAAAGACTACACAAAAACAACAACACAACAGTGAAATGAAATAAATTTTATAACACAAATTTTGTGAAGAAAAATAATGCCAATATGTACAAGAGGTCAAGAATCTACCGCCCATCTGAAATAATTAATGAATGAATAAAGCAATATCAAGTACAATGTGTGGCACATGTACTGCCCAAAAATGTGGCCAGACAGACATAATTTAACATCCTTCCAAGGGGTCATTCAAAAGACATAAATGGAAACCTTTCCTCAACTCAACTCTCAAAATTCTGTTACAAATTGGCACATGGTGACAAAATACATGGAACTGTTTTTCCTATGTATATATAAAACAGTTTAGCCACATTCCACAAGATTCTTAGAATGTTCGAAGCATTATGATGAAGTATGAACCCTTTGGTCCTTCATTCTAATTCTGAATGACCAATGTAATTGTAGAAATGTATTTCCTTACTGTACAACACATAATGTTATCACTGTTACTAAACGAATGTTTTCCATATCAAGTAACATCACTGTGTAAATGACACAGTCATTCTGCTTGAAATAAACATACATGCCAGAAACAAGACCTTATTTAAGATGATACTTCATTAATGTTTAAATGCCTATTGTATTCTGCTACTTCAAACAGTACTGCAACTTCCCACAGCAAAAGTAGCATTTCACTCAAACAGCATGGTCTTGACTAACATTAATTTTTGTCACTGCATCAAGCAAAGTCTTACTAAAACCAAGAACAGTTTATCACAAACTAGAAAATTAAAATTGTCAATTTAATCTGCTGCAAATTAAACAATTATGAATCGTGAAAAACTGAGGGAAGAGCACCATGTGTGCCTACACAATGTTATGTGCAGGTATAAAACAGAATCTCAAGATTTTACCCTATATACTGTTACCTAATCACATCTGCCAGCTGGAATACTAATGAGAACAGCTTTTATAAATGTCATCTTCCTTTAGTAACTGCTTATACCAAAGGGTGTGTGGAAGCAGTACTCAAAAAAAAAGTGGTGGTATATTCAGTTATACTGCAGAATATGAAACAGTTGTGTATCTTCATGTCCTTTTGGACTGCAAATGTTTTGCAATTTTCTTATTAACAACAAATTGCGTACAAACCATGATAACTGTGCTACTGACTTATACCATGAAAGGATGCAAACAGCTTCATTATGCAAAGATGCATCCAAAAGTTCTTGAACTTGCCACTAGAAACAAGAATGGCAACTAGTATAGCCTTCTGCCACTAGGCTGCAATAGTATTGCTAACTTATTTGTGGGTTTTGTGAGTGTTTAGCCACATCCCTCTTGGCTGCTTCTCAAAGACTGTGTATGGCTGTGCATGTTTCAAGTGCAATCTGCAATTTGAAATGGCCAATTTGACAAAATGATGCATTTATGTTACATTTTGCTGCAAAGTATGGAAACCTACATCAAAAACACAGGAGCCAAAATCTGTGTTTCTTGTAATGACCCAGAAAAAAAACAGCAGTCATCTTAGTGGAAAAGCATGTCCTCTTCACATCTGAATAAAGCCAGGTAAGTCAGGTCAAAACATCACAGGCATATTCGTTACATATTTTGACTGTGAGGGTGCAGTTCATCAGTATTTGTCCCTCAAGGCCAAAACATTAACAAGAATTATTACTGAAAGGTTTTGCAATCTCTGAAGCAAAAGGTCCACCATCAATGTTGAAAATAATGGTGGAACCAGGAGGGCTAGGCTCACCATGACAATGCACTGGCACAAAATACTTTGCCAGTGCAACAATTCTAAGATTCTAGAAACAAGGTTGCATCCCCCCCACCCTTCTTATTGTCTTGATTTGGCCCCCTGGGTACCTGAAATTCAGGAACAAGCCTTGTATGTTCTATATCTGACCCCAAACACAGTTTAAGCAGTGTGTATAGCAGTGGCAGAAATGCTGGAGCCATTGCATAAACGTGGATAGAGATTACTTTTAAGCAGACGTAAGTGACCAATAACATAGGTAAGGATATATTTCTTTCTAGACTCAGTTCAGGAACTTTTGGATATGTCCTCATACACCACTGTGATTAAGACAATTCTGCCAACTGTTACATTTCCCAGACCCATGTACAATTCTATTCACCACAAAGTGCCTCAAGCTCAATTACATTATTCCATAACCAACTTGTTCATGTATCATCATAAAAGCAACTGCATTTTATATGAACTTTGTTGAAACTGTAATTATGTCAGAGAAATATTTAATTGGAAACATAATTTCACACCAGCAGAAACAGGCCTGAAATGAGTCAGTTTCCAATAACATTTCCTCAAACACAGCAGAATTCAAAAACAGCTCATAGTTATCCTTCTGTAAAACATCTGTAAAGCCATATATATGTGAATTATTGTATTAGTGCCCTGTACCATGGCTGACAATTTTAACAATACCATGCTCATCTATTTATTATTTCCTTCTTTGGAAAATTTTAGATTTAGATAGAGTGTTTAGTAGCTTCCTGGCTTGACCCATTTTTAAGTGTTCAAGTTTTACTGACTAACTATACAAACTAATTGTAATAATGTAATAAAATGAGATGTGTTATGATAAAATTATTCTCAGCCACAGTCTCTGACTACCTAATATAACAAAACATCATATATCATAATTTCCACTTCCAAAATTCAAGTTAATAATACAATGCAAAAAAGCAATATTCAACTACGAATATTTCATCCACTATGACTCTTGGAATGGTGTAAATTGTTACACCAGAGCCCAAATATTGTCACAGGTAAGAATCAAGCTTACGTTGAGCAACAATGCATAATGAGAATGGGTCTCCTGTGAAGCCTGATGGGCAGACACAATTAGGAATGTGCACCACAACATGACATTCTGCACTGGCACCACAAGATCCTGGACAAGGATCTTGACACTTTTGGTTGATGCAGGCAAGATGACTTGCACATTCACTATTGATAATACATTCAGGACGACAGCCTGGTGGTGCACCCACATATCCTGCCACACAAGTGCAGGATGGGTTGCCATCAGCTGCTACTTGGCACTGTGAATTGGGACCACAAGGAGATGGTTGGCATGGGTCCTGAGGTGCAGGAGGTGGGAATGGTGTGGGTGCTGCCAAGGAAAGAAAAAGATAAAAGCAAGAGTTAGAAATGTTCTGTATGCAAATGTACTTCAGATAAAGAAAGCATTCAAGACAGAGAATATTAGGTCAGGAGCATATATAATTTGAGCCTGATATTTGTACATATTACGGGGAATGATACTTTTTCCTTTGTCAGTTCACTGTGAAATAGAAGATGATAAATTCTGTATCATAAATCAGAGACTCTTGTTAGTTGTAAATTCACACAAACAATATCCCTGGAGTTGTATGATGATGAATACACTCTTCTGAGACGTGACATCATGTAGTCTGGCAGACAAAAACACCAAATTTCAAACGATATGCTGCAACATGTCTATACACACTGAATGAATTTCCACTTCACAACTAGGAACAATTAATTGCACTGCTGCTGTGACTAGTCTCCAAATAATTGTAATTACTTAGAATGCCAGATGAAATCCTGTACACAGAAAATACCTGTTTCAAATTTGATACCACAATAATATTAATTAATATTTGATTAAAATTGTCCTTCAAAAAGCACTTTCTCTTTCATTTATTTATTTATTCATTCATTCACAGGCTATCTAATGCAGATTAAAAACTTGGACTGCAACTGTGGAAACACTACAGAAGCACTGAGTTACTGGCATTGTAAGGATTTATTATTTTTGACATACTTGAATATTAACAGAATATCTCTAAAGCCTCTATTCTTCAACATTTATAATTTAATTTTAAATTAAAAGTATCAGTATGTAGCAAATGACAGAAAGATGCTTACGTATTGGAGAACATCTAGTGAAGGGGTCACCAGTGAAACCAGGTGGACAGCTACAGATTGGATTGTGGTTTATTACATGACAACGTGCTTGAAGTCCACATGTACCAGGACATGGATCTGTACACTTCTGATTGATACATGCTTGATTCTGAGGACACTCAGAACTCACAACACATTCTGGCCTACATGTTGGTGGACTTCCACTGTACCCTGTCAGGCATGAGCACACAGCTTGTCCATTTATTTCACGGCACTGACTGTTTGGTCCACAAGGTGATGGACTGCATGGTTGAGTAACAGCCGGAACTGCAGGAAGAGGATGAAAATAGAACAAAGTTAAGAGAAGAGAAGTAATGTTAACAGAGAATGATAAATTTACAAGAAAAAATTCCTATATAATACAGTATGTAATATTTCAATTAAAAATGGTTTATTTTCAGTTCCAATTGAAGTAACGAATAGCAGCAACACAAGTCAAAGCATTTTATTCATAATATTTGGTACAATTACTATTGTACACTGATTTCTTACGTGGTACAGTCCTGCACAAAATGAACGGGTCCCCAGTGAAACCTTCAGGACAGCTGCATATAGGAATGTGGTTCAACACATCACAACGTGCTCCTTGACCACAAGTACCAGGACAAGGATCAGCACACTTGTTCCTGATACAAGCTCTGTTTCTGGGACAGTCAGTACTGAGAATGCATTCTGGTCGACACCCAGCATAGGGGTCTCCCTGGTATTCTGGCAGACATGCGCATGCACCATCATGACACTGAGCATTGGAACCACAAGGAGATGGATTACATGGGTCAACAGCTGGTGGCAGGGCTGTGGACAAAATATTACGACTTTCAGCTCTAAGTAAACATGAAGAATATAACTTAACTACAAAACTTAAGTGTATAGTTAATATGAGTTAATTATACAAGGTTTCACAAGCCAATATACAAACAAGTGTATGTGTATGTTTTTAATGTTATTGACAATAAACTTCAGCACAAGCATATACTCTTAGTGGTCTTACGTGGTGGTGGACTGGGAAAGCAGTTTGTAAACGGATCTCCTGTGTAGCCTGCAGAACAAACGCATACTGGTGTGTGGTTTATAACACTGCATACTGCTCCTGATCCACATGATCCTGGACAGGGGTCTCTACATCTCTCTCGAATACAAGCTCTGTTGCTTCCACATTCCTGATTTATAACACATTCAGGCTTACAGTTTGGTGGACTACCCATATAATTAGAAAGACATGAGCATGATGGAGAGCCTCCACTATCCCGGCACTGAGAGTATGGCCCACATGGAGATGGGACACATGGATTTATATAAGCTGGAGGTGCTGGAGTTGGGGCAGGTGCTGAAATAAAATGGATGAACACATGTTAACATATGATAAATTGCAGTGACACATAAGTAACTAGAAAATATATGAGAGTGATATCAAACGGTGTAACTTACGTGGAATAGGAATGCATCTTGTGAATGGATCTCCAGTAAACCCAACCTGACAACTGCAGATTGGACTGTGGTTGATCACTTCACAACGAGCATTTAGTCCACATGTTCCTGGAC
>JGI20166J26741_11569585_pt1 | contig 11966 bp, 14 predicted proteins | sample TergutCu122P5_FD_26741 | JGI IMG/M metagenome (IMG submission 26741) | reverse complement strand
CTCGAAATTGCGCTCTTCCATTTCCGTGACACACACACAATACTGCTTCACAAGAAACCGCACTAAAATTAGGGTTTTGAAGCTAGCGAGTTGAAACTCAAACTAGAAGTCTATGAGTCTCTTATCTAACCTTCATGTGAAGGGCAAGCCCGCAGTGTTGCCAGATCGTGCGATACGCAGCCAGTCTCATTACTTTATTTACAGACCTTGTACCCTTGCAAGCAAACAAATTATAACCTGTGCTTCCTTCTGGGTAATTCGCCGGCGTCTGAAGTTTATATGCCGAAGTTTCGGAACACTGTCTGGTCCATCTTCATAGGCAGGTAAGTGTGTGTAGAATGAACAAGGTTTGAGAATTGCTGGGGTATGATACGGGAAAAGGTTTGGCTCGAAAACAGCCTGAGCCATTAGGAAGGTGGGTGACAGGGTAGGGGTGGATCAGAGTACATAAACAGGTTGTGGAGGGTAAGTACCCACATAGAGGCACGGGCGGGTATGTGAGGGAGATAAGTCGCGTAGCAGGGTGAGGCATGGTATGGTAGAAGTCAAACTATTGTGTTTTAAGTGGCTGTATCCTTTCCTTAAACTTGTGTAGAAGAGGTTTACAAGATTTACTTAAGGTCAGGCCATCTTCTCTGTTGATGTTGTGTGGGTGCATTTCTAGTTCAATAGCTTCACCTATGAGTCGATCCATGTATCCGGTTTTAGCAGAGAGGAGTTTTGTGTTCTGTAGTTTAATAATGTGGTCATGGTTAATATAGTGTTCCGCTACTGCTGATTTGTCTGGTTGTGCCAATCTTATATGTCTATTGTTTTCTTTGATTCGGAGTTGGAAGGATCGAACGCTTTGTCGAATATAAACCCTGCCGCATTCACACGGGATGCTGTATACACCCGGTGTTCTTAATCCCAATGCATCCTTGACTTGTGGATGGAAAGTGGTTGAATGTTTTTCTAGGTGGTAGGGCGACACTTTTGATGTGTTTGGCCAGCATTCTGTTGAGGTGGCCATATGTTGTTTGGCTGTACGGTATGTACACAGTCCAGGTGGGTTTATCATTGGTCTTGGCAGTCCGTGTTGCCGGTTCCATGGCTCGCCGTATCTGTTGAGGGCTGTATCCATTGTCCTTGAAGACGGAGGTGAGAAATTCCAGTTCTTGTGTGAGGGGATCTTCGTCACAGAGAGCTTTGGCTCTGTGTATCAGGGACGCGAGAAGTGATTGTTTGATAGCAGGATGGTGATGTGAATTCTGGTGTAGGTAGAGACTGGTATGGGTGGGTTTCCGATATACTTTGTGCCCTAGGGAGCCGACCGTTTTTCTGTAGATGTCTTCTTCTGTTTCCATTGTAAAGTGTATCTTGTTGTGGAGTCTGTTGAGGTGGTTCAGAAATTCTGTCAGTTTTCCTCGGCCATGGGGCTAGATGACGAAAGTATCATCTACATATCTGAACCAGCATACAGGTTTGTGTGTCGCTTGTTCTAATACGTTCTTCTCAAAATCCTCCATGAAGAAATTCGCAATTACCGGAGAAAGTGGTGAGCCCATTGTTACCACGTCAGTTTGTTCGTAGAACTGTCCAACAAAACAGAAATATGTGGATATCAGTACGTGTTTGAACAATGCCAGGACATCATATTCAAAGTGACGACTGAAGAGTTCAAGTGAATCCACAATCGGAACATTGGTAAACAGAGACACCACGTCGAAACTGACCATTAGATCTTCTGGTTGTACTCTTAGAGATTCCAATATCTGGACGAACCGGATGGAGTTTTTTGCATGGTGTGCCGAATTCCCGGTGAGTTGGCTGAGAATTCCTGCTAAGTACTTGCAGAGTTGGTAGGTAGGAGCACCAATGTTGCTGACAATGGATCTCAGAAGAACTCCCTCTTTGTGTACCTTCGGAAATCCATACAGTCTTGGGGGTCTGGATCCGGCCGGACGCAATTGTTTGCATATATATTCTGGGAGAGTGGATTTTTTAAGCAGCAGTGTGGTTTTTCGTTCTGTCGAATCAGTAGGATCCCTGGTCAGTTTTCTATATGATGGATCCTCAAGAAGGGAGTTGATCTTCTGTGTGTAGTCCACAGTGTTGAGAACCACGGCACAATTGCCTTTGTCTGCCGGTAGGATGGTGAGGTCGGTGTTTTTCTTTAAGGTCCCAAGTGCTTCCCTCTCAGCTCTCGTTAAATTGTTTCTGGGTCTGGAGGAGCTTTTTATAATTCTAGCGGTCTTTTGCCTGGCTCCTTCCGCCATCTCCACAGGTAGAGAATGCACTGCCTTTTCAACCCCAGCTAAGATGTCTTCAATAGGTATAGTGCGTGGAGTCACGGCATAGTTAAGACTTTTCTGTAGTAACGAGGATAGTCCGTCATTCAGCGTCCGGCCACTGAGGTTGATAACCGTTTCTTTTGAGGTCTTTATAGTTGGATGTTGTGTCTTGTAGAGCCGTGCGAATTTCCGGAGTTGTCTGGCCTTGCTGTCTTCCCCCACACGTGTGACTTTCTTAAACGCGAGTGATCAGGGATCAGTCCGACTTGGAGAATACACTTGCTAAACGAAGGTTTATTTCCAGCAGATCTCGAGATATGTTATCAAGTTCTCGTTAGTAGTGACGTATCCTTTCCCGGAGCAGGGCAAGTGGTGCGTTGATAGCTTCTACTGGCAGCAAGAGAGTGGATGTGGTAATGGAACCGTAAGAAACGAGGTATGGTGTTGTGATCTCTGCAGCGAAGGGGGAAAGTAAGGGAGGTGAGGAGTTTGGTTTCCTTGATGTGGAGGTTTTCGAATAGTCGAATGTGTCTTGCAGTTTTCTCGTCATAGAGGTGACGTATTCTTCATTTCAAACTTTCGCCGTGTTCTGAATGTTGTATGCTTACTTCTGGGTAATTCCCCGGCGTCTGAAGTTAATATGCCGACGTTTCGAAACACTCTGTCTGTTCCATCTTAATAGGCAGGTAGGTGTGTGTAGAATGAACTAGGTTTGAGAATTGTTGGGGTACCATACGGGAAAAGGTTTGGCTCGAAAATAGCCTGAGCCATTTGGAAGGTGGGTGACAGGGTAGAGGTGGGTCAGAGTACAGAAACAGGTTGTGGAGGGTAACTTACACCAGAATTCACATCACCATCCTGCTAACAAACAACCAGTCCTCGTTTCCCTGATACATAGAGCCAAAGCTCTCTGTGACGAAGATTCCCTCACACAAGAACTGGAATTTCTCATCACCGTCTTCAAGGACAATGGATACAGCCCTCAACAGATACGGCGAGCCATGGAACCGGCAACACGGACCGCCAAGACCAATGATAAACCCACATGGACTGCATACATATCGTACATCCAAACAACATATGGCCACCTCAGCAGAATGCTGGCCAAACACAACATCAAAAGTGTCGCCCTACCACCTAGAAAAATATTCAACTACTTTCCATTCACCAGTCAAGGATGCATTGGGATTAAGAACACCGGGTGTATACAGTATCCCATGTGAATGTGGCAGGGTTTATATTGGACAAAGCGGTCGAACGAGGCGGACTGTCATACCGACTACTGAATAGACGCCTTTCACGTTTATTGTCATCATCTTGTGGTATAAGAAAAAACTACAAACGAATGTGAATGTCAGACGGCAGCATAAAGACAGAATTCTATGTTTAGACCTCTGCACAATTCACACGGATTACAGCTGAAATTATAAGAAGGGATTGACCCCATATGAAACTTCTCTACACACAAGTTGAGTTTTGTAAAATTTGTACTTACAGTAATGAAATACGTCATGTGCAATGCGCATGGGAAGTCGGCTATACTTACCTGGAAATAAAGAGAAAACTTATTCAAATTAAACATACCATCATAGAATTAGCATCTACAGCCCCGTCAACCGATCTCAAGAGCCCGAAAAATACGTGAACTGTGTCTGGAGATTTCATTTCAATGTATTTTGTGAGGATACCTACAAAGCCACTACTTGCGTACTGCGTGTCGCACTTCGCAATAATGTCGAAAGACACGGTGGGCATAAACATTTTTCAGTGCATATCCAGTGAAACAACCCACAGCGGGTAAAATCTGACAACTAGGCTTACCATAGCAAAAATTCACCCTCTTCCTGAAGAAGAGTGTGGGAGAGGTTTGCCAAACTGCGAAAATAAATGCAGCGCTCTCAACCCAACCGAAGTTTCCAGACTCGCTCATACAACACTTGTACTTACAAAGATTCGTTATTCATCATGTATTCACATCTACAAGGATTTCTTGTTCACAGAACTCATAACTACAAAGATTCGTTTTTCATATGCTGCTCATAACTACAATTATTCATTGTCCACATTGTTTTACAAAGTTTCATTGTTCATGCCATAATCATAACTACGAAGTTTCGTTGGTCACAATGTAATCATAACTACAAAAATTCACTGCTCATGCTGTTCTCATATCTACAAAGATTCATTGTTCATGCTGAACTCATATCTACAGGATATCTGCTGAACACATATCTGCAAAGATTCGTTGCTCATTCTGAACTCTTATCTACAAAGATTCGTTGTTCATGCTGAACTCATACCTACAGACATCTATTATTCATACTTTACCCATAACAACAAAGATTATCTTATTGCGACTAGGAATATCTCTTTATAATTTTAGCACATTTCAAGCCCTGTTTTACAAAATCAACAACTAATTTAGGCCAGCAGGGCAGTGGTCGGCAATGAGACTTCACTGATGATATAACCGTTTTGAAAAAGAGAAAGGATATCGTTTCTCCTGTTTGTGGTTTTATGGTCTCTCAGTGTGTCCAAGCAAACGGAATGATTATATCTTCATACTAGTTGTGACCATCTCCTTTCAAACCTCTTTACAAACCTTCACATAACAGTGGATTCAGAAACACGGGCACCATTTGCAAGGTCCATACAGGTGCTACCCGTTCCCGTATAATGACGCATTGTTGTGTGTCCATTCGCCACTTTGTCAGACAATGGGTTGGAGGCAAAACTGGTATAAGGACAATGGAAAGGAGAAAACTTTAAATAAGAAAAGTACCGCATTCACTACACGATCAAACGGTCTTTAAAATCAAATCAGGCGTTTAGTTGGTTAGTAACTGCTGACTCCACTATAAAGTCATGCAAAGCAGATTTATATCAGACAATAGAAGTGTTCGGAAATGAATAGGAAGATTTTCATAGCTTATTCGAGGTATAATTCTTGTCTACGGGCACGAAGAATGATTGCAAAAAGAAATGCCCAACCGAAAAACGAAATGCCTGCATCCAAAACATCAGCTAACCCTCTAGGTTAATCAGAAATTGAAATAACTTTACATTCCATACATATACGTTAGTTAGTAACAACAGTAACCATTTACTTATTTTTTTATCTTCATCTGTACCGTTGTGATAATACGGGTAATAATATAGAAGGGACCATCCATCACAACTACAAATATCTATTATGTGCAAGAATATGATTACAACACTGTTTGGCCGAAATAGGCCATCGTGAGGTAATACAGAACACCAAGACACATTACAATTCGAAGCAACGAATGCCCTCAATTTTGTTAAAATCGTGTTGTTAAAGGGGGTTGGTTGGGCCGTACCCGGGTCGACGTGTTACTAACGGGTGATACTGCCGCCTGATGAGGGCTCCTGGCTATCCTCCAGGGGTGGTAGTTGCGAATAAACATAACCTCTCTCCACCCAAGACAATCCGTGCGCGTTGAAGAACCACATCCTACGAGGTGACCTTGTTCGCCAATCCTATGGTGCGTATGGGTTGAATTGCAGTGGATGAGTCTGTCTTTAACGGCACACTCTGGGATACCAGGCGACCTCCCAGGTGTAGTTAACTTTACCAAGTATGGGGGTTCTGCTTGGTGCACCTGATAATACCCCCATTACTCGTGGGATCAATATTGATACATAATGAAAAAATCAGAACCCTTGGAGAGCTAGTTATGGATTCCAAGAAGGGCTACAGTCAAGGGGAACGCCGGTGCTTGTAGGCTCCGCACGGGGCAACCGAGCGGAATCCAAGCTTGCATGGGGTTAGAGAGACTCCTATAACCTGGGAGGAACGTCTGTCCCCTAGCAGTTTAAGCTCAGGGAATCTTGTGGTGCTGACACAGGTCGGCATTCTTGGTTTCCAGAGCTTTAGAAACAACCGCAGTGTTGCTACTAAGAAGCGAGCGAGGAAGGCCAGGTTTGCTGAGGCCCCTACCGGGGACTCTGACAGCGGCCGACCTCAGCCGCCTCGAAGCAGCTAACCACAGATTCTGCAGAAGCCCGAAACATCTGGGAGCCAGAAGAAGATAAAGGAGGAATAGACGAAAAATAGACCCAGTGCACCTGGGTCTGAATTTTCGAAGAGCAAGGGGCCCTCATAAGGCCCAAGTAAGCGCCTGAGGCCATCGGGGGGCAATCCTAAAGGCAGGCAGGCGAAGAGTTTCAAGCAAGTTCGCAACCAAGCTTTGCCAGAGCCACTCGGGAGGGCATTCGGGTGGCTATCTGGAGATACAGGTCTCCAGGGAAAAATTTGTGAGTGTCCAGCGAAAGATTGGTGGGCTGTGGTTTAGCTACCTGAAGAGTTCACCCCAAGCTCATTGATACTTACTGTACCAAACGGGCAGCCATTATGGTATGCCAAGACGAAGAAACCAAGTACTGGACAGCTAGTAAGGTACCAACCTTGACAGCCTGGGAGGGCTCTAGGCTGAAGATGATGCGCCTGGATGCTCTCCCGACTTATAAGAAGGGTGACCTAATTTTGGGCCCTGTGGAAGATACGGGACGCTATTTTCAACAGCTTCGTAGACAACCAGGGCTGGACACAAGCTATTGGAGGGTCTATGAGCGCAAGGAGGAACTCAAGGGGTCCGCCTTGTACTCAGTATAGACACAACGTCCGTCACGGCGTTGGAGAGGATGGGATGGAGACCATTCAGCGGCGTGGGAAAGGCTACCATCTCCTTTCTGAATGCTAAACCTTAAGGATAGAAATAATAGGAAGAGGCAGAAGAGACTGGAGGAAGAGGAGGAGGCTGAACATGATATGGCGCGTAACGTTTCATTTATTCAGGCTAACCTGCAACACAGTATTGCTGCTGCTAGAGTTCTTACTAGGTCAGTACGTGTTAAAGGAATAGACATGACACTAGTAGAGGTACCGTACCGTGGTATCGCTAGGACCTATTAGGGGCCTGAAAATTCCAGAATATACACTGTTCTCCGCGGGTAGAATAGAAAAGACCCAGGGCTTATATCCTTGCGAGGAACATTACTACTTGGATGCTACCAAGATTCTCTTGTACGAACCTGGAAGCAGTTTGAAGATAGGGTAGAGAGACTGTTGGTCTTCTGTTCTGCTTGCTTGCCTTATGACTCCGAGGATCCTCCCCGTCAAAGGAATTGGAGGAACTCGTGCGCTATTGTGATGGCGAAAACGTCTATGTAGTCATGGGGTGCGACTACAAAGCACATCATACTGTATCGGGAATCAGCAATTGCAAAGACAGAGGGGTGCTCCTGGTAAAATTTCTAAATTCTACGGATCTTGAAATTCTAAATCGCGGCAATTATCACAACTTTTGCAGTGGTCGTAGGCTGGATATGATTGATATTACCCTGTGGCCCTTGGGGTTTCTAGGAAGCGTTAAAAGGTGGGAGGTTTCATCTGAGACCTCCCTGTAGGACCACAAACACATATTCTGTTCACTCTACAGGGTTACGTACCAGTACTACTGATCAGGAACCCTAGGGGCACCAATTGGGTCTCCTTTCGAGAGGACTTGACGGACAGATTGGGAAGGGAACCTGAGATGAACATGTAAGAAGAGGCCGAATTGGGGCTTGCAATCACTTGGGTACAGCAGGCCCTAATCTCAGCCTATGCGGATAACTGTCCTCTGGTAGATAGGTAGGCACTCTCAAAAGTGGAAAACAGAGTTGGAGTCCCTCAAAAAAGGAGTAAGACGGCTCTTTAATAAATGCAGGACAGATACGAATCCGCAAAGCCGATACTCTAATTAGTGAGTCTCAGGGGAGATATAGGAAGAAAGAAAGGATTCTAAATATGCTTGGAGAACTTTCTGTGGTTCCGTTAATGATCTACCTATGGCGGCTAGGTTATATAGGGTTCTTCCTAGGGACGCTACGAGCAAAATGGGATCTTTGGTGGCTCCTTCGGGGAGAAGGGGAAACCTTAGACCTCTTGATGCCTACATACTTCCTTAATTCGGAGGTTCCAAGGAGATGGAGGCCTCGGCTTCTTCCCTCCGTGCCAGACGTTCTGACAGGAGGGTGGCCAGAAGTGTAGTCAGCAACAGAAGAGTGGATTGGGCAAAAGATTCTTTTACCCATACAAAAGCCCAGGAATGTTCGGCATATTCCCGGTCATGCTCCAAGGACGGAGAATTGTTGTGCCTTACCGGGTCAGAATATTCCGGGCCTGCCTATCTACTGGCTACGTACCAGCCATGTTACTTCAGGTTAAGGTAGTGTTCATACCTAAGACCAGTAGGTATGCCCATAGCGTAACTAGGGATTTTAGACCTATCAGTCTCACATCGTTCCTTAACACCATGGAGAGACTGGTAGATAGATATTTAACAGTTGAAGCTCTGGCATTGTTGTCACTGCATCCTAATCAACATGATTAAGTTACCAAGCTGGGAAATCGATGGAAACGGCCCTTCATCAGCGTGGTACGGGTTGAGAAGGCGCGTGTCCAGCAACAACAGCCTTGGGTGTTTTCTTAGACACAAAAAAGGGCATTTGATAATATACTATGATTCCATGTGTGAAGCTCTGGTGAGGCATAGGGGTGACCACACCATTGTTCGGTGGATTAGAGCCACCTGGAGCGACGCGTGGTTGCAGCGACCCTCTACGGTTCTTCAATGAGGGTTGCGGTATCCAGGGGTGCCCATAGGGAGATGTGCTGTCACTGCTTCTGTGATGCCTGGATGTGGATGATTTGACAGTGAGGCTCAGTGGAGGTGGGATATATATTCAAGGTTATGCAGATGACATGTCTTCTTGCGGTGGGGAAATTCCTAAACACGGTGTTAGGACTCATGCAGTGGGCTCTTCTAACCGTGGAGTCATAGTGTGACAATGTCGGGGTATCGGTTAATCCCAATAAGACTGAACTCGTATTCACAAGGAAAAGTAAATTCTCGGGCTTCTTTGAACCACATTTTTGGGGTTACATTAAGACGCTCTACGTCGGTCAATTATCTAGGGGTTATTTTGGACTCTAGGCTGAACTGGAGGCAGCACGTGGACGTTAAGACGAAGGCTCACGACTTGTTGTCGTTTATGAAATTGAAACACAGAGCAGACCGGAGAAATATGTTAGTATTTGCTCTGATAGCCAGGCGGCTCTGAAAGCACTTTAGGCTGCCAAAACAACGTCTCCATTGGTAAAACAGTACCAAAAGGCGTTGAATGATATCTCTACCCGGCACACCGTGGGGCTGTACTGGGTCCCTGGACAAGCCGGGTTACGTTGAAATGAAATTGCCTGCAAGCTCACAAGGGACGGCTCCACTCTGACGTTTATTGGACCTGAGCCGTCCCTTGGGGGTCTCTAGGCGAAATATCAATAACAAGATAAAATGCTGGGTGGATAAACAGCATTTAAACAGCATTTAGCAATGTGGCGTGGTCCTTGTAGTACCCAGAGACAGGCTCGAAAATTGATAACGGGCCCTAGACCGGCTACAAAGGCCCCATTACTGTCCTTTAATAGGGCACAATCCAGGGCCGTTACTGGCTTTCTTACCGGACATAGTACCGTGAGAAGGCATCTTTAAATAATGGGGTTGAGTAGCAACCCTACTTGTAGGAAGTGTGGTACAGAGGAGAAAACCTCAGTCCACGTTCTGTGTGAGTGTGAGGCCTTGGCCTCACTCAGACACGTATATCTGTGTTCCTTCTTTTTGGACCCTGAGGATGTAACGAATCTAAGTAAAGGGGCCCTCTGGAACTTTGCTAAAGGAACAGGGCTCCTTTAACCTACTATGAGAGTATGGAGCACAAACGGCCTGTGTTAAGGCAGCGGGCTCGAACTCAAATACTATTCTACTCTATTCTATTCTTGTTAAAATCACAATAATATTACAACACCCCAGCTTCTGCATATTGCGGGCTTTATTGGACCATCACCAGGAAGCACACAATTTTACAAAACATATGCTTAACGTTTTCTGCATGTAGTTGCCGAAAATGTTAAGCAACAGTTTTTATTATTGTGTGCTCCCTGATGAAGGTTCCAATAAAGCCCGAAACACGTAGGAGCTGGTGTGTTCTAATATTATTGTGATTTTAATGAAATTGAGTGCATTCGTTGGTTCGAACTGTCATAACTAAATTATTATGAACTGGATCGAGAATGTGAAAACCAAAAAAATAGTAGTTGTATTCCTTCTTAGTAATTTTTTGGTCTTCTGTACTACCTGATGATGGCCTATCCTGGCCAAAATATGTTGTAACCATATTTGTATATATAATAAGCATCTGTAGTTTTAATTGGCCCTCCCTTTTCTATTATTACTTATTATTTATCTTAATTATTTATGCAAGATTTATTTCTCAGGGCGTTGCCAGTAGCTCAGAATATATACAGCGTCGAATGGTAGGCTGAGTACTGAATAATGAATTGGAAAGGGTAAGGATGGAAGCGCTAGTAACTTAATTTGAGGTAGTATCCTGCCGCCTGCCAGGAGACAATGAAGACATCCAAGAAGAAACCTCAATCCGTGTAAAATGTCTCTGTTCCGATAGTCGAAACCAGGACCTTCCGAACATAAATCAGGATAACGGCGAACTTACGTGACCTTCTTTAAGTGTACAGGTTACATAAATCGATGGCTACAGTAATACTGTAAAGTATACCACATTCGATTTCACGCTCATTCCAAAATAGACCTACTATTTACAAAGTGTCATTTAATGGTTCTCGTGGTTTACCTCATTCCCAGTAACTGTAATAGAAATTATGTCACAAAGCTTCCTTCCGCGTCAATTTTAAGTTCTTTTCACTAATCATCATACCATCTGATAAGACAATCTTACCGATTGAAAGTCTCCTGCATATATTATAAAATACAAACAAGTGAGAGAGGGAAAAACACATAAGCATGTAAATAAACAAATAAATAAATAAATCATAAACATTCAGTTTTTTAATTAGGGGTGTTAAAATGGTTAGACCATTTGAACATAAGGCATAGTTCATCTTCATTGCAAACAGCATGGATATGGACAGAAATTAACATCATTAGAAAGATGGCTACATACCAGAACAGGTTTCAACTTCATCGACGGATTACAGCGGGACAAACTTCAGTATTTCACATCGCTCTTGCACTCACTACATTAATTTACAAGCATGAATCCGCAAAATACTTTAACAAAAGAATAGTTCACATTCACAATTTTCTTTCTCTCTCGTTATTTACCTTTGCCTCCTTATTAATGTCTTGTTTTTCATCTCACGATTTATATTGAACTTCAAATCAAGACAAAAATTTTGGTTGGTCCCCAGATAGAAACCTTTTCTGTGCGTGCACCTGACTTTCCCTACCTGATGACAGGTACGTTTTCAAGCCATTAGCTGCCCGTTTTTATTTGATCGCCAATTCATCAAAGGATAAGTGAAATATCTGTATCGTACAAAACAGTCTCCGTTTTACAGCACTACGGAATAAGACACGGATTATAAACTGTATCATCAGCATTAAGTTAATAGAAACCCGTGGCACATTTCACAATGTGGGAAAGAAACGATGCCTGAAACATTAATAAGGCAGCTTTTTATAGTCTCATAGAGTTCTATTACTCAATATCGGTGGTCCCTATGTCACGCTCCCGTGGAGCACATAAAACGAATATTCTAATGGCGTCCTTTCCTAATTCACGCATGAAATTAAGTTATAAAGGGTTTTTTTT
>JGI20166J26741_11569474_pt1 | contig 11969 bp, 9 predicted proteins | sample TergutCu122P5_FD_26741 | JGI IMG/M metagenome (IMG submission 26741) | reverse complement strand
ACAAATACCGCCGTTTCCGACTGCTCCGGTCTGCGGGACAAGCGGTTATACAGCTTTTGCAGCATGGGGATCACCGCCGCGCCCTCGTCGGCGAATATCCTTATGAAGCCGTATGGCTGATCCAGAAGCACCGCTTTTTCTATACTTTCGACCGCCCTAAGCCGCTGCTTCCCGTGCCAAAAAACCAGTGCCCGCAAAATATGTACTTCCATCCGGTCAAGGGGCCTGCGGTAGTCGGTGACTAATCTCTCCAGCTTTGCCAGCAGGACCAGCGCGGCGGTAAACTGGCCGCGGACGATTCTGGCGCGTACGGTGGTGAGGGCCTGGTAAAGCTGATAGAATTTTATCTCGCCGCTGTCGCCTGCCGCGTAACGGGAAAGCCATTCCTGGGCCGCGGCGCGGTTACCTTTATAAAGCCGGTATTTTGTGACGACGGCGTTAAGATTTTTAAGCAGATAGAGCCCTCTGCGCTCAAGGATAGACTTTGCTTGACTTATAGCCTGCCAGGCGCTTTCTTCATCAGTTTCGGCAAAGGCGATAATAGCCAGGTGCATTAGGGAGGTAAACCAAATTTCCGCGTGAGAGTTTTCATCTAACAGGCTTAAAACCTTGAGGGCTTTCTCTTTTGCCGGCGCCAGTTTATTTTGTTCATAGAATAGACCGCTTAGCACCCCATCCATTATCAAAGCGATCATATTATGTGAAATAACGTTGAACGCGGCGATGTACGCAGGCACAAGTTCTTCCCATTGATCTGTAAGATCGGAGTAATCCCGATGCCCCCGGTGGAAAAAGGGGAAGTTATAGGTGACGGTCGGCGACGGCAACTGTTCAATAATGGAAGGGTCAACCGCAAAGTTGGCGTGCTTTAAAATATCACGGACGCTGTTCAACGGATTAGGAAATTGAAACAGCATAATAGTTGCCTGTAACCATGGGTCGACGTTTTTTTCATCGGCCATCTGTGACTGCAGCATCGCATACCAGTATTTGTATTGTTCGAAGTTTCCATTTGTCAAGCTTGCCCAGACACACGCTGCCAGCACCATAAGATTGTTTTCAATAATTGTAACCGGTAATTTATTAATTAAAAGATTGACAATAGAATTACAATATTCCTCAACGCTGTCTACGGTTGCATTATAACCTGCGATTTGGTAGGAGAATTTATTGAGAACCTCAAAATCTCCGCTTTGCACATAGTAGTCCAGCGCCGCGTTAAATTTGCCTTTTGCAAACAGATAGTCCGCCGAAGTAACATAACATTCGGATAATTCCAGCCCTTGCTCCTCTGCGATCCGGCGCAGAAAATCACGCAGGATATGATGATAGCGGAATGAACCGTCAGGCAGACGGATAGCCAGACCGCTGTCGTTCATCAAGCGGGTCAGAAGTTTTTCACTGTCGCGGTTACCGAGCTTGTCGCAAAGCTCGGGCGGCAGATCCTCCAATATGGAAGTCCGCAGCAGAAACTCCTGTGTACCGGCGTCCCATTTATCCCAAATCTCGCTTTGTAAATAGCCGTTAATATACTTTTCACCTGCGGCGTGGCTTAAAAAGCTTTCGCTTCCACCGGCTTTTATGGGGAGCAGCTCGGCGCCCAATCCCAAGGCCCAGCCCCCGGTTTTTTCCTCTATCTCAGCCGCTTCAATCTGGCTCAGGCTAATGCCGAAACTTTGGTAAAGGGCCAGAATTTGCTTTTTAGTAAACCGAAGAGTATTTGCGCTGATTTCGCCAAGCTGATTTTTCACCGTCAGGTCGTAAAAACTTACGGGCGGGTTCAGCCGGCTGAGTATGACGAGCTTATGTACGGGGGTCAGTTTTTTAATCAGCGACGGAAGTTTGTTCAATATATCGGGGTCCCGGAGGAGATGGAAATCATCCATGACGATGATCCCGCCGGTGTTTTCAACCCGGAGGAAGGAAACAACCCGGAAAAAAAACTCAAAGGGCGCGGCGGTAAATTGGGGGTCATCGAGGGCCGCTTTGGCGGCTTCAGCCGCGCCGCTGTCAAACCCGGCCAAGGCCATCAGGAGGTAGCGGCAAAAAACCGCCGGCTCGTCGTCATAGAGGGTCAAGGGAATCCAAGCGGCGGGCAGACCGCTTGAGGACAGCCACATGCTCATGGCGATGGTTTTGCCGAATCCTGCCGGCGCATGTATAAATACAACGTTTTTTTGCATCGCATCGTCGATCGCCTTGTTGACCTCCGGCCGTTCCACCACCGAATCCGGAAACGCCGGAGGGCTTAAACGGTTCGCTGTTTGGCTCATCTGCAACAGCCTCCTTGCGTTATCTGCTTAAGGCCATTATATCTAAAGCCGGAAAATAAATCTATAAAAATACAAACCGGTTTATATCAACAATAATTACGCGAGACTTTTCCATGCGGTATACCGCTTATTACAGGAACGGCGGCTTTGAGCAGGCGGCGCCTATTGAGTGCCCGGCGGCAACGAGGCGCCGGATCGTCATAGTGTGGCATAAAAGTGGCATTTTTGAAAATGCCACTTTTATGCCACCATTTTTTACTTCAGCCCACGTAAAATAGGGGCAACCGGATGATAGAGAGAGGGGGGCAGTCGGTTAAGCAGGCATGAGAAAGTATGTTTAGCACAGTCGGGGAGGTTAAAAAAATGAGTTTGAGAATCATCCAGCGCAAACATCTTTTGCTTCTGATTTTAGCAATCATATTTTTATTTGCCGGCGCCGGCTGCGGTTCGTCAAAGGCCAGCCAACCTCAGCCCGGTGACTGGACAGCAAATGTAGCCGTCACTCATGGCAACGGAAATACTGAAAACTGGGTAGTTTATTTTACTGTGAGCAATGATGGAAAAAAGGTACCGACCGTACAATTGATGCACTATACCGGCGAGCTGAGGAGCGACACCAAAGTAACGCTTGTGTTTACCGACGGTGATTACTCAATCAAAAAGAATTCTTTTGAGTTTTCTACTTTTGATTCTACAAAGGGTAAGGTTAAATTTACTTCTGCCAAAGAAGCTGCCGGGACGTTGCATGTTGGTGGTCAGGATTATCAGTTTACGGCGGCTCCGAAACAAAAATAAAAGAATGGGGTCGAAGTGGTGTTTTCAGCTAAAAACACATAGCGGCGGCTATCAACCGAAAAGAGTTTTTTGCCTGTCAAAGCCGCCGATTTATTTTGAAGATGAGAGCGTCAGATTGAGGCTTAACCCCAAAGGAACGGGAACTGAAAACATCGTTTTTCAAGGAGGAGTGTTCATGTTTTGCGTTTCGTGCGGTAAGGCGGTTGCCACAGATGAGATCTTCTGCACCAACTGTGGGAGCAAAATCCAGACTGGGTTAACATCTGTCCCGTCGGGAGGAGCCATAAATACTCAAACGGTAGCGATGCCCGTTTACGCCGGTTTTTTCAGCAGGGTGGCGGCGTTTTTAATTGACAGCGTTATTCTCAGTCTGGTTTTCATGTTACTGTTTTTTGTCCTGCTTGGCGGGGTAACTTTTGAAACCTCGGACAGCAGCGGGGCCCACGTAATCTTCTGGTTTATGTTTGCTCTCATGTTGTTGTACTCAGCCTTTATGGAATCTTCGCCTAGGCAGGGAACCCTCGGCAAAATGGCCGTTGGCATCAAAGTGACCAGTCTGGACGGCGGCCGGCTTTCCTTCGTCAACGCGCTGGGGAGAGCAGCGATGAAAACATTATCGGTAGTCTTTTTTTGTATCGGCTGTCTGATTGCCGCTTTCACGGAAAAACATCAGGCCTTTCACGATTTTCCGGCCGGCAGCGTGGTGGTTAAAAAAAGCGGGACAAATGCGGGGCTGCGGACGGAAGGCTTTTCCGGCGCCCAAGGGCAGCCGGCCGCGCAAAATCAACGGCAGACCGCCCAGATTCCCGTTCCTGCGGCAGAGGGAAGCATGAGCGAAGACTGGGATATCGCCGGCGCGATCACCAAGACAGCGGATCAGAATGTTTCGCACACCGTCAAATCAGAATTTCTCCATGGTTTGTCGGCGGGGCTGAATGAAGCTGGCCTTCCCGCGGATTTATCAAAGATGGACGTGCCCATAAAACTAAAAGGTCATTTTATTTTGATTGACGAGGGTAATCGGGTGATGCGCTATTTATCATCGGGCATGTCGGGGAAAGCGCGGGTCGAAGTGGAGGGCGTGCTGCTGGTAAACGACGCGGTTGCCGCCAATCTGCACGCCCGGCATGAACAAGGAATTGGCTTTTACGTTTTCGGCGGCGATAATCAGAGGATGGTGGGAATGTGCGGCAAAAAATGCGGCGCCCAGATAGCGCGCCAGGTGGTCAGCTTTATCAGAGCACAGAGACAGTAACACAAAGGGGGCAAACAGCGATGAATCAGAGCGCTCCAAATGTAAGTCGCCGTAAATGGGAGATTTCCTGCGAAATGAAATTAAAGGAAGGCAATGGGAAAGATGCCGTTCTAAACGCCATGCTCGCCGAAGGCTGCCCGCCATCCGACGCCACGATGTTCTTAACCGCAGCGTTAAAAACGCTGCGGGGCCAGGCAATCAAGCTGACGGCGGGCGGCGCCGCCTTCCTCCTGCTGGGGTTAATGCTCACCCTTTCCAGTTACCGGACTGCTTATGAGGCGGGCGGAGGCAGGTTCTTCCTCTTTTTTGGCGCCATGATCTGCGGGATATGTTGTGTGTTTTTCGGCCTGCGGTCATTTTTCAGGCTGAAATAGTATGGAGGGATAGAGATGTTCTTTAGCGCTGATTTGACACAATCGTTCTTGAAAAAGCTGCGCCAGGGAGAATTGCCATCTGAACGGGAGCAGCAAAAATTTCTGCGCGATGCGGCCAATTTATTTATTGCCGACCGGGAGGGTGATACCGCCTTACTGCTCGCAATAAAAAAGGGTTTCAAACAGTTGGCGGCATCCCTTATCCAAGCGGGCGCAGGCCTCAATGTCGCCGATAAAAAAGGCGATACGCCGGCCATAAACGCTGTCGTCTATGGCGATATCGATAGCCTTAAAATGCTCATTGCCGCCAAAGCGGATATCAACGCTGCAAATAGTGACGGCTTAACCCCGCTTATGTGGGCGGCTTACAGAGGATACGAGGCGATTGCTGAATTGCTGATTAAAGCCGGCGCGGACGTTAACGCCGCCACTCGGCAGGGTAACACAGCATTGAAATTTGCTGTTGACAATGGATTTGTAGGGATCGCGGAACTGCTGCTGGAAAAAGGCGTAGATATCAGCACCATCAATCAGTTAGGCGACACGCGCTGAGCTTGGCGGAGAAAAACGGGCGCCCGGAAGCAGAGCAACTGCTTCGCGCAGTTGCGGACGATGAAATCAATATGAAAAAGCAGAACAGTTTGCGAAATAGTGCGAAATAATTCATCAAGACCTAAACCGGTTTATTTTATTCTTTTTACTGACATGGTAAACTTGTATTAAATGGCTGGATAATTTTTCTTCCGGCATTGGGATGATGAAGGAGGGGTCTCATGTTCTGTGCGTCATGCGGCAAACAGCTTTGCGGGGGCGAAGTCTTTTGCCCCAACTGCGGCGCTAAGATACAACATACCCCGACAGGTTCGGCGCCGCAGGGCACAACACCGCCCGCCTCAATCAAAATCAAGGGCGGCTTGCATAGTTTTGCCAAAGGCTGGACGATCTTCCGGACACTCTTGATGATGATCATCAGGAAGCTGCTTGGCGCAAGGGCACAGAAAAATGTATCCGCCGCCAATCCGGAACCGCATAATATTGGCGGTAGTATTCCTCCGGAGTCTGAGCCCAATTGCACAAGCGGCAGGGAAGAACAATTTACATTTGCCGCCGCGTTAAAGATTATCTTCAAATACACTCAGACCCCTCCGGCAGTACTGGCGGAACAGTACGTCGATCGGGACAGGACGCTGGTATATAAATGGCTGCGCGGGGCGGTGTCGCCACCCAAAAAGTTGTTTCCGGGGATTATCAAATTCGTGATGGAACAGTCCAGCGAAGAGATGCGCACCTTGATGCGGTCCGAAATGGAACAATGCTTGTCGGAAACAGTATTAGATATGCCGCTTGGTAAAACCACGGACAGAGAAATAGGTTTTACCGAATATCTGGAAAATGTTTTTAACTTGCTGGCTATTGAAAAAGCGCGCCAAAAAAACGGGCATTCTTCGGTGGAACAGAATCAACCGGAGATCCACATAGCCAATGAACACAAGATACCTATATGGTTGACTTACCCGGCGGTGAAATGTCTTGGATTCTTATTGCTGGCTGCTGTGACCGGAGAAATCCTGTGGGCCATTATTGCCTTTGTCCTCCGATGGCCATCTACGGTAGGAGGACCGTACAACGGAGCCTTGGTCTTCCCGGCGATGCTCAAAGGTTTTCTGATACTGCCGATCATAGTATTTTCAATAGTTTCTCTGCGACGGGAGTATTCTTTTATCCGGACCCTTTCTAAATCCCAAAATATGATTGTGATTTTTAGCTACGCTCTGACCGGAGGGATCGCCGGGGTATTGTTGGCCAGTCCGGGCCTTGAAGGTCTGGTGGGCCGATTCCTGACAACACCTGTTCCACAAGCCCTTTTTCTTGTGTTTATCCATGGGCTGGTCCTCTCGTTCCTGCCACTGTGTGTCCTTTGGGCATTGTTTCGGTTTCCGCGGATAACCACAAGCGCTTTTCTGGTTATGGAATTTTGTCCCGCGTTATTATGCGTATTGGCGGCATGGCCTGTTCTGTTTCTGGGTTGGTTTCCGGAGGGACGGGTATGGCTGGGAGGGTTTTTCCCGGCTTTGGTACTGAATATCTCTATGTATCTATCGGCTCGGATGGTCTTGGCCGGGAATAGGAGTGTGACGCAATGAAGCAAAACCCATCCGGTGATAAACTGAAAGAAGGAACTGCTCATGAGCGCCGGCGTGAACGGATAAGCGGGGGTATGATTGGCGGGATAGCCATATTTGTCGCAATCATCGTTGTTGTACTGATCCCGGGTTGGCTGAATCAGGATTATGTAGCCGACGGCCAGGCAGCGCTCACCGATAGTGAGCACAGAGCGGGAATATCCACACGGTCGCCAAATACTCCCGGCGCCTCAACTCCGTCCGCTCCGGCTGCCAAAGTACAAGCTTTGTCCCAGGAACAACAGAAAATTTTGGACACATTGGCGCTGAAGTTCCCGGAGTTGCTACCCGGTTTAGCGAAAGAGGTTTCGGACGACCAACTGTTTCTGGCGGCGGCGGAGCAGGCGGCCTACAAAAATCCTGTTTTTCAGGACTACGGCCTAGATATCACTTTGCTGCTGCCCGATCCGAGAGCAGACAGCCTCGATCGGTTAGGCATTGCTCAATATACGCCACATTCAGGAGCGCAGGCATATATCAGTGAAAACTATGCCAAGCTCTGCCGTATGGACACAGCCGACCGGATCGAAATCCCTGTGACCCTCTATTATCAAACCGGGATCGGTGGCGAAAAGACGCTGGACTGGTCTCTGTCCGGTGTTTTTGGGGGGCTTAACGAGTATATGAACGTGTTCTTACCCCATGCAGGGCAGTATATGGCCGATAAGGGTTTTAACGACGCGGCTGCGGAGTTGATGATGCCGGATATCGGAAGCTGGGACAGCGCGGAGGGCAAAAATCCTGTTTGGTTGGAGCAATACTTTACCGACCTCGCAGACGCGCTGGCGTTCAAAGGTATTGAGATCAACGGCCAGACGGTGGTGGACAGAGAAAAAATCGAACAAGCGCTTAAGACACGGCTGGCTGAGACATGGGTATGCGACAGCGTCGCCGTGGTCAACTACGACAATTCCAGTCCGACGCCGTATATCCGGGTTCGCTCGCTGGCCCCGGTCGCGTTTTTTAATCGTGTGTACGAAGGGTTGGACGCGCGTTATAAATCCGGAACTCTTACGCCGCCCTCCTCTCTGGATGAGTTTGAGGCCGTTTACAGGGCGGCTGCGCGGGATATGTCCGCGGGAGTCCTCGCCAGCTCCGCGGCAAAGAATCAGGAGTTAATATATGATAGGGAATACCTGTTTGATTGGGAAACGCTGGGTCAGGAAGGAATATCCGCCTGCCCGGAGCTGGTGGAAACGAGCCGCGGGTTTTTGTCGTCCTATGATTTTTACCTGCTGTTTACATACCATCCATTTCTTTAAAGATTGATGAAAGCAAAGAGAGTAAAATTTTGTTCAAAATTAGCACAATTCTGATTAAACTGGGCAAAACCATTTAAATAAATTGGCGTTCATGTTAAAGTTGTAAATATAGAGATTTTAGGGAGGAACAGCTATGAAACCGGAGCTATTTTTTCTTCCCCACAGTGCGGGCGAAATATTATACGCGCCCCTGAAAAATTTTATAGCAGTGGTAAATCATGACGCAAAGGACGCTGTTAGCCGGAGGTTGAGCGACTTACCATTACAGGAGACCCAACAGGGTGTTATTGACATCCTTGAGAAACATGGGATTTTTGCTGAGGATTGCCAATATCCCCCGGTAGATGAAGAGTTTGCGCCGACCAGGGTTACGCTGTTTCCCACCGATAGATGCAATTTGCGCTGCCGTTATTGCTACGCTTCCGCCGGGGAAGGCGGCCATAGACTGTCCCTACCGGCTGCGCGCGCGGCGATAGATTTCATAGCCGCTAATGCCAAAATCAAAAAACAAAATTTGTTCAGCGTTGGTTTCCACGGTAACGGCGAACCTTTCACCGCGCTGGAGGTGGTGCGGGAGGTTTGCGATTATATCAGCAGCGTGGCGGAGCGGGATAATCTTAAATACGTCATCAGTACAGCTACTAACGGCGTGATGTCAGAGGACTGTTTAGACTACCTGGTGGCTTGGATTTCCGATGTCAATGTGTCTTCCGACATTCTCCCCGATATTCAGAATCAACAAAGACCGCGGGCAGACGGCAGCGGAACATTTGACAGCGTTGACCATACCTTGAAACGGCTTGATCAGGCAGGTGTGCAATATGGAATCCGGGCGACCATAACCGGTAGCAGCGTTTCCCGTTTGCGGGAGATGGCGGCTTTTGTCAAAGAAAATTATCCCCGCTGTCAGTTGCTCCATTTGGAGCCGATGTTTGAAGTGGGCCGGGCGCTTGATACCAAGCAATCAACGCCTCATCCGGAAATATTTGTGCGGGAGTTCCTGAAAGCACAGCAGGAAATGCAAGGAACAGGCACGCGTCTTGTTTATTCCGGCGAAAGAGCCAATACCATTTGTCAATGCTTTTGCGGCGTATGCAGCAACGGATTTACCGTTACCGCTGAAGGAAATGTAACCTCCTGTTATGAAATCTGTACCTACCGGGATTCCCGGGCCAAGCGGTATATTTACGGCAAATATGATGAAAAAACAGGGGGTTTTGTTTTTGATCGGGAAACTATGGCCGGACTGTTGGAGCTGCAAGTCAAAAACATTTCTTTTTGTGCCGACTGTTTCTGCAAATGGCATTGCGGCGGCGACTGTATGGCCAAATCCCTTGGTATAAAGCCCCTTGCAGAGCACGCAGGAAGCGAACGATGTGTTATCAACCGGGCGTTAATTTACCGCCAGCTATTACAAAGAACAGGCGTTGACGTGTCTAATCTGGAACCGGTATTTATTTAAAGGGGGACCATTATTATGCCCGTGTACAATGACAGACCGCCGGTGGCACTTGTTATGCCGGCTGAAGCAGAGGCCAAAAGTGCGGAAAGCGCACCGGCAAAAAAAGGTTCGGCAAAAATTCCGCAACCGGAAATAAGTATTATCGTTGCCGGCAATAAAATTTTTAAGCCGGGAATGAAAAGTGTATTTATTGAAGATGACGACACCGTTACGATCGGACAGGAAACAGATATCGTGAACGGCGGCGCCTATTGCTCCTGTAATGCGGTGCAATTTTGCTCGTGCAATACCGTATGCACCTGCGAAAGCGTTGGCGCCAGTGCGGCAGGCAGCAGTTTGGGGCAGTGCAGTTGCAATCAGGTGTGCAGCTGTGATCCGCATTGTTCCTGCGAATCTCATTGTGGCAGCTATAGTTCTTGTACTTGCCAGTCCAGAAGCAGCGGGGGAGGCTCTTATTGCTCCTGTGTCCCCGTCCATTAAAATTTTGAAAGGTAGATAAATTATGCTCAATAAAAGCGTATTCAGGATTGTTGCGGCCGTTTTTGTCGCCATGCTATTATTTGGGTATTGCTCACACGCCAAACCCAGCGCTACTTTTACGCCCTTAACGCCAAAGAACCCTACCGCTTTGCCGGATGCTATCGCCTGGGCGGTTTCGGAGTACGGTACGATTAATGAAACTATGACGTCGGCCGCAGAGCCTGTTGAGCCCAGCCGCTACAAAACCGATTTTCAAGCCGCCAATTCTTTATATAAGAGCGGTGATTATGTTGGCGCCAAAGCAGCATATGCGGATATCCTAACGCAATGTCCCGTTCATTTAGGCGCCAGGAATAATTATATCCTGGCCCTGGTTCATTGCGGAGAATATGATGAAGCCCTTAAAAACGCCGTACTTTTAGGTTTGCTGCATCCCAGCTATGAGGGTAATTTGGTAAACATACTCATTCCTTTATCTGCCCTGGGATACAATAACGCCTCATCCGCCGCAGATTTACAAGCCGCTGGGTTTCCCGGCGCCGCTCAGCTTAATGCTGATATGGCTGACAAGGCTTACCCCGACGATATATCGGCGGCCTATGCTTACAACCGTGTCTATGCCGATATGGAGGGGCAAATCGGCGCTGCAGAACTCCAAGCCAAGCTCGCTGAATACACGGGTATTTTGCAATCCCTTAGAGATAAATCCCCAGGGGATACCGATTATACCGAGTTAATGACTTATTTTGAGGGATTAAAGCAGATCAGAACCAAAACGCGCTAATGCAATCCCCACGGAGCATATTTTAGTACTGTAATTTAGCCTTGGTCATATCTCAGGCCGGAGTGCTTTGCTCAAGTAAGGTAAACATGTTTTAGGAGTGGCTAACAAATGATTGAGCACCATCCTTTCCGGGTCGCTCTGGTGCGGGCGTTCTCCCGCGCCGATGAAAAAGAACTGGCGGAGCCGTTAGGGATAGAGGCTTTAGCGGCCATACTCCGCAAAAATGATATTGCATGCCGGCTGTTTGATCGGGAACGGGATTCAATGGCTGATATTGTCGAGCAAATTGTTGCCTACAACCCGTCCTTGCTTGGCTTGTCCGTGCTGATGGAGGATAACGCCCTGGACGCAGCCAGGCTGTTGCTGAAAATACGCCAAAGATTGGCAGTCCCCTGTGTTATCGGCGGATTGTTTGTAACGGCTAGCTATGAGCAAGCCCGGGCTATCTTTCCTAAAGACTGCTATCTGGTGAGGGGCGAAGGCGAAACCGCTTTGCTTAAAATATGTGCGGCAATTAACGGCCTTACCTACCCGGAGATGGAAAAACCCTATCTGCTCCCCGAAGAATGGCCTTGGCTATACCGTTATCATTTGCAGGATTATTTGAATCTGGGGGCGCCGATTAATATGAAATCATCAAGAGGCTGCCCCGGGCAATGCCGGTTTTGCGCTACCCCCTCGTTACCAGACGGGCTAAACAGATGGCGCGGACGAAAAATCGCTGATGTTGCCGATGAAATGGAGCATTTGAGCAAACTGTATTATCCGCCGGCTTTTAACTTTGTCGATGACGATTTTGGCCCTCTTTCCCGGGTGGCAGAACTGACGGAGGAATTAAAAAAAAGAAATGTGCGCTGTGCCTTTTCACTGCAGCTGAGAGCAGCTGCCGTTTATAATACGCCAAATTACGCAGGTATTATTCGCAAGCTGCAAGCGGGCGGATTATGCGGCGTTTTTATCGGTGTCGAAAGCTTTGACGCCAAAACCCTGGCTTATTTCAACAAGCCATTAGACCCGTTCGAAGCGCTCCGGGCCGCGCAAAGCTTCCGGGCTTGCGGAATGGCTGTTAATGTGGGTTATCTGCTTTGGCCTCCCCTAGCT
>JGI20166J26741_11569252_pt1 | contig 11970 bp, 9 predicted proteins | sample TergutCu122P5_FD_26741 | JGI IMG/M metagenome (IMG submission 26741) | reverse complement strand
CACAAGAAACCGCACTAAAATTAGGGTTTTGAAGCTAGCGAGTTGAAACTCATACTAGAAGTCTATGAGACTCTTATCTAACCTTCATGTGAAGGGCAAGTCCGCAGTTTTGCTAGATCGTGCGATACGCAGCCAGTCTCATTACTTTATTTACAGACCTTGTATATACCCAGTATGTGCACATAAAAGTCTTTGTGTAGTCTATTGCAGTTTGTTGAAATCTATAGATTTGACAAATCGTGAAAAGGCATTTAAATATTTGGCTACCAGATTGCTGTTGGTGGTAGGCCAGGTCCCTCCACCAGCCGTTATGTGTTGTTTCAAGGAGCTTCTTGAAATTCCAGTATTTTGCATTCATATATTAAATATTCAGGTGACTGTTTCCCATAATTGCAGGGGCACATTGGATTGTCTGTTAATTTGAGTCTGTGCAGATAAGATTTTGTCTTCCCATAGCCAGTGACAATGGCAGTGAACTCCAGTGTTATTGGTATCTTCATTTTTAGTCTCTGCTCTACCGTTGGAAGAAAGGATCTGCATAGCGCTCCTTTCTCAGTTCTTTCCCATTGTTTCTGCCATTTTATGAGCCCTTCCTTCTTTAGTTCAGTAGCAACTATTGTTGTTGGTGTCCTATTGTATACTATGTTTCATTCATCAGCGTCCTGGGCTGCTTCTTTGGCGAGTTTATCTGCCACCTCATTGCCCTCGATTCCAGTATGTGGCTTCACCCACCCAAAGTGAATCGACCAGTTTTGCATCGTGAGTTGTCGTACCTTGTTTCATATTTCTTCAATTAAGAAGCTGTTTATGGAATTGCTTTTCAGTGAAGTTAATGTCACTTTGCTGTCAGTACAGGTGGCCACTGTTCTACTGTTTTGATCTGCAAGGGTCAGTAGTTTTTCCAGTGACTTCAAAATTGCTGTCTGTTCAGCTTGATTGTTTGAACAGCAGTCATGTAGTCTGTATTTGCATTTCCTCACCAGCATCTTATCTGTATGTATAACCACTCCTGCTCCGACCTTGCCTCTGATTTAGCTTCCATCTGTATAAATTTCTGTAGCATATGATGTTCAGTCAGTTGTTTCCATTATGGTTACTCACCGTGCAGGATGAGTCCATTTCGTGGCTGGCAGTGGCATGTCACATTCATCGTCACTTCTCCCTGTGCTGTGCTTTCTTTTATACAGACATGCCTTCCCCTTGATTACAGTTCCTATGGGTGGGACTCCAGCCATCAAGCGAGAAGCTTCCAAGGAGATAGTTCTGTATGCCTTTGCAATTTTCATGTTAATCAACCTCTGTACTCTCTGCAGCTTGTCGAGGTTTCTTGATTTTGTAATAGCCTTTTCCCAAACAGGGACTCCATATAACAAAGGGGGATCAGTGCCCCTTCATAAACAGTTCTAAGTGATTTGTGTCCTAGACCCCACTGGAGGTTTGCAGATTTGCCTAGCATGTGTATCAGCTTCGTGAAATTTTCAGCTATATTCGCAATGTGTTGGTCAGATGTAAGCCAGCTGTCGAAATAAATCCCTATGTACTTCATTTCTTTCACCTGTTCGAGTCTTCTATTGTTGAGTTATATATTAATATTATCATTGCTCCTTTTCCTTGTTATCAGCATAGCCTTAGATCTGGATTCGTTAAACTGCATTTTGTTTTCTTTTGCCCATTTTTCTATTTTAGCAAGATCTGAGTTTGCATACACTTCGCTTCAGACGGCGTTTTGCCTTGCGTCATAATTGCAAGATCGTCTGCAATGGCTATAACTTTCGTGTGGCTTGAGAATTCCAAGTTTAAAAGAGCGTTGTACATGATGTTCCAAAATCCTGGACCACAGCATGATCCTTGTGGGCAGCCTATTATGACTTTCCTTTCTACTTTGTATGTGTTAGCCTGGAAAATTGCTACTCTGACGCTAAAATAGTTCTGCGTCAAAATGTACAAATTTTTTGGGCAGCGAAGGTCGCGAAGTTGCTAGGCTACCATGTTGCATCTAAAGCTCCCTTAACATCCAGGCTAATCATAACTACAAATTTCTTTTGTTGTAAACTTTCCCACACTAATCCTTTAGCAGCGATTGCAGCATTGACTTTGCTTTTCTGAGGAAGGAATCCATATTGATTTTCATTTAGAAGTCTGTTAGAGAGTACATGGTGATTGATTCTATCAATTAGCAATTTTTCAAGAACTTTCCTGCCTACCTTTAATAAACTAATAGGTCAGTATTTAGTTACTTCTATACTTTCTTCCTACTCTGGTTTAACTATAGGTAATATTATGGAGCGTTTCCATTGTTTTGGGAAATATCCTCCTCCTAGACACTCGTTATATATCTCTTGTGAAGAAATTAGGAAAGCACTTGTAAGTCTGCAGAAGTATATCACTGTTCATGCCATCTTCTCCCGGCACTTTGCTTGAATCAAACTTTTCCAATACGCCCAATATTTCCTGTTTTGTAAATTCTTCATTGTCTACCGTGTGCAAAGGTTCTACCATCTGCTGTCTGATGCATTTATGATGTACCCCGTAGCTACTCACGCTGTCTTCAGGTAAAAAAAGGTCCCACTATTTGGTTGATTGTGCTCACTATGTCAGTTGTATAGATACCGTTTCGGGTTTTGAGAGTTGTCAGTGTGGTTTTGCTCTGTAATTTCCCAGACACCTATCTATAAACCGCGTTCCACGGGTTAGAGCTCAAGGTTCGGGAGCAAAAATCTTTCCAAGATTTAAGTTTATCATCTCGAAGTTTAGTGCCTGTTCCCTTCTTGGTACCAAAGCCTTCTCTCGTGTCGCAGGTTTTCATCATTCTTTGTCCTTTGATACCTTCTCCTCAGTGCAAGCACCTTTTTACGCAGTATTGTGAGTTCACTAGTCCACCAGGGTACACTTCTTTCCTTAGTAGCGCATTTACCGGCACTTGATACCCTGAAAGCTGCATCGCAGGCTGGAACTACAGCAGAAATAAACTTATGCATGGTTTCTCCTGTGTCTGTGCATTGCTTAATCTTATTACGCAATTCTTCATCACATTTTATCAGGTCATTGGAATAATCCAGGCAATTAAAATTTGATAGCAGGTTCATCGCCAATTTGTTCACAAACTTTCCCCAATCTTCTGGTTTTGTGTGATATCGTTTCCCTGTGTAATAAATTGCATCGCTGCCAGATTCCTCAGCGTCAATGTTGAAAAATATGATCTTGTGGTCACCGCAGCTTTCGTCCTTGCCACACGTCCATCCACTTGTTTTCCGTGCTAATATGTTGTTGCGTAGTGTTAAGTTGATCCAGCTTCGTCCTCTGATGGTTTCGAATGTAGGTATGCCTGCTGCCTCATTCATTAGGAGAATATCGCTAGTTATTATAAATTCCTCCAGGGATTTGCCCCTTTGATTAGTGTTCATGTCAAACCACAATTTGCTTCTTGAGTTGCTATCAATAGAGAGTATTAATCCCTTTCCTTTTGTAAGCTGTATGATTTCCTCCCACTGTTTCAATATCTCTTTTAATTTCACAGTCAGTAGGAAAGTATAAACTGGCTGCATAAAAGTTGAGGCCCTCTTAGCTCAGTTCAATTGAGATAGCGTCCTCATCTGAGACCTGCTGTATTGCTATCGTGCCTATGTTGTTGTTGACGATTATAGCTGATCTCTTTCTGCCATTAGCAAGAGCAAAAATTTTGAAAGATTTTGGGAATCCTGCCACATTGTTTAGAACAGTATACGGTTCTTGCAGAAAAGCAATGTCTATGTTGTTTTGAAGTATAATTTGTGTCAGATTGTATGTAGCAGTCCGTGAATGCTGTAGGTTTAATTGCATGCATTTTATTTTTGTTTGTCTCTTTGATGTGTTGATTCTTTGTGCTAGTCTGTTGTCTCTGCTGGTAGAAGTCACCATTATTAATAGTGTGTGTGTGTGTGTATGTTTTTTTTTTAATGTTTTATTGATAACATGCTCCATTACAGAGTAATACTACATGTTTTGGTTTTCTTATATTAAAGTACAATAATGTTTAAGGAAAAACGATACTAATATTAATAATTGATTTATCAAACTATTGGCTGATGCTTATAGGTAATACTACTACTACTGTGTGTGTGTGTTTTTTCCCCCCCGCTTATGAAAGTTGAGGGAGTCACATAGTCCTTTTAAGTCAGAGACGAATCTGTAAGAAGTAAGATTGAAAAAATATTGCTCTGAGTATTGTTTGGTTGCCTACACAGTGTGTAATGAGTTTATGTGTTTGAAGTTGTTGCAGTCTTTCTGTGAAACTGTGGCTGCTGAGATTTTGTAACATTTATTTTTATGCAATGTATGTAATTTTTGCTTACATTACTGTTGATATTGTATAGGCTTCTTATTAAAATTTCATTGAGGTTTGTGTTTCCCCTGAACAGAATGACAGGTTAATTTGTTTTCAACACATGTTTTATAGATGCTCTTTCCACACTTTTGGAAAAGTTCTGTAGCTGTATATTGCTTAGAAGCCTGTAAATTTGTAGTGCATTTTTATAATTAATGTTATTAGATTTTTAGAACTCTAAGTAATTCTTAGTACTCTGAACTAGAAATTAACTGAAATAAGAATGGTCTGTTATGAAAAAGCATGTAAGTCATATCTGCACAGGGCTACACAGTTACAAGTTTGTATTGTCCAATGCCAGTTAACCTGGCTTTACTGATGTACACGTATAAGACAGGTGTACTACAAGCTTTTTTAAGGTTTACAGAAGATGAAAGTGAAGTATAAAAATACAGTGATCCCTTGTCCAATGCAGGAGTTAGGGGAGGTATCATGGCATGTTGGGAAAACCCTTGTTGCACAGGCTTTCTATAGGAAAAATAGGTTTACATGAACATGGACACTTAAGATTCTTGTGATTCTTGTGGAAGCATTGTTATCACATTTAGCAGTGAAATACAGCCAACATTAATGTACACAGAACACAAGAAATTTATAAAACCATACATACATTTAAAGATTATATATACCTAAGTGCAATAACTTTAAAAAATAGTTTCACAAAGAATACAGTAGAATTCCTTTAATTAAGACCCCATTGGACTGGACAGGAGTCAGATTTTCAAATATTCTGTATTATCAGGTACTGATACTGACCTAAGTTCTTAGTGGTAGTTTTTTGTTACTATCCTCAGAGCATTGACTCATATTTTTATTTTATCATAAGTCATATTTTTTCTAGTTGTCATAGGCCCAGTCATGGCTTTCATTCAGAACACTATTGTAAAACACTTATATGACACCTTGTTGAACTGCACTAATTTGGTCCCTTTCAATGTCTGTTGCTCGAGAAGTCCTTCACCCTTTCATTTGATGCTGCAAGCGATCGTAATTGGTCCTTCCATTTCTCTTTGTCCTAGATAGTTGATGATGCCATGTAATATGAAGCTATAACCTCTCTTCAGCTTTCAAGACTATAGAAGCATTGTTAATGTTTCATGTTTTCTGTAGCCAGCAGTACCTTCTTTACTCATCTTTGGAACTTTTAAAGCCATTATAATAGCTCATAGGGCTCAGTAAGGTCCAGATAACCCATGGTACAGTCACAGAATCAGTATGCACACTATAAGTTACAAACTACAGAACGCATAGTTTTGGGGACTATTTTCCTCAAGTGCTGACATTTCATGAGTGCTGGATTAAAGGAATTCTACCATATTAGTGATTTGCCTTGTATATTTTGTACAGTTCTTGTAAAGTATGACATGCTTGTTTCAGTTCTGGGTGGAACAAAGTTATGTACATATTATGAATGTAGAAAGTGTGAAAAAATTGAATTTATGATTTATTAAATGTGATTTTCTTATTGCAGGTTTTTTCTGGGAAATCCTGGGGATTATGCATGGGGTCGTGAAGGCTTGGATGCTATTGTCACCCAACTGTTGAATCAAATGGATGGTACTGGGCCACCTCCATTGGCCAAAGATAAGATCAAAGAAATTCCAATTGTTGTGATAACACAAGACCAAGTTGGTGAGTTAGTTTATCTTCTTGTCCCATGATTGAGAATTAGTCCTTCACCTACATTCAGGGGAGGTGCTGAAACCACATACTTCATTGGAACCATAGAACCACATCCTCTAGCAGTTCATGCATGGTGTTCAAGGATGTTTTTCAGTTACCTTTTTTTTTTTTAAATATGAATCTTCTTTACCTTACCAAATTCATGTGTCCGCAACTGCTGCAGTATTGAGAACAGACAAAATTATTGCTGAAACTTTTAAGGTGCATTGTCTTCTCCTTAATGTAATAAATTATTGACTTTGTCATGGGGCATTCCATTTAAAAAAAGGTCATATGGAAATTCTTATTGCAATGGCTATTCAGCCTGTTTACTGCCCATAGCCTTATTCTCTATTCTTTTTCCGGTCACTCCTATGTGTGTGCCCATTTTTCATATTGAGCAGTTCGGTGACATCCTTCCACAGTTTGCCTTCACATCTATTCCTTGGTTTTCCAGTTGGCCTTCTTTCTCTGCAACTTCCTTTTAGAATTTGTTTTGGGATTTTGATGTCCATTGTCTTTACTACATATCTAGTCCACTTTAATCTTTTAACATGCATGTATGTTAGCAGGTAAATGTCTATATGCAGTCTGTACAGTTCTTCATTGTACTGTCTTTACCCAGAAATAATAACTTCAGTATGAATATTTTATTCCTGTATTAACTTGGTTAAGCGATATGGAATAAGTAAGGTGCTCTAGATCATAAAAATTATATCTTAAGTCATTACAATGATAAATGTTGCTCACTTATTACACAGAAGTTCCATTACATTTCAGTGTAATCTCCATGCAGTTGATGCACTTGTCCCATCTTGGCATGAGTTTAAAATTCTGTCACAGTAGAATGGGGCTCTTGTATTCACAACCATTCATGAGCAACCATTGCATCTTCCTCCTTATTATAAAATCTGTGACCTCTTTACTTTTGCTTCAGTGGCCCATAGTTAGTTACTCTATTCATGCAGCATTGACATGCATCCTTGATGTGCTGGGCTAATTGTGACTTTTGTCATGGATTTCTGACTATATACTGACATGCACTCTCATTGAGCTGTCATCATACACGTGTGGTAATTAGTGGTGAATTTGAGTGGGGGAAACATGTTTTGTCCATAAGAACCAAATTACCAACTTTGTTTGAGGACCATTCCCCCCCCCCGGCATCAGATTATTTTGTGAATAGTATCCGACTGATGCTTGTGCCATCTGTTGCACGTTACCTCTACTACAAGTGGTACCTTTTGATGAAAAATAAAATGCTTGAGTAACAGAAAAGTTACAGGGTAGGTGAAATGCCTTCTCGATATGAAAATTTAACTGTTCTGCTTCCTGTTTCTGGCAGCAGACTTTACAAAGAATTCCAAAAATGTTATGTCTTGTACTCTTTATGCTTGCCAGTCAGCACAGTAACCAGGGCTGTTGCAGAAGAGTTTTTGAATGCAATTTGAATCCTCTCATCATCTTTTTTGTAATTGCATGGGTATATTTTATATTACTGGTTAAACTGTTAACTAGTACTTTATTTAAAATTTTAGATACTGTATATTTTGATACACAGGGAAGGCAGCCACATGCCACATGACGATTGTGATTTTGCTTGTTTCTTAATTGAGACATGGGTTCTTTTTACAAGGTACCGATGTAGTATCATCAGAGAATAATCATTTCAGGATGCATAATTTTCTTTGCTATGTATAAGCTGGTTTTTGTAGAGGTTTTAACAATGTTTTGAAATTAGGATATATATTACACTTTATATGAGCTCTTTGTGTAGTGTAGGTAATGAATTCTAATTTTAAATGGTTTTGCCCGCAGGAAAGAACCTACAGTGCTCAGTCTGCTGGGAAGATTTTAGACTAGATGAACCAGTTCGCAAACTACCTTGTGAACATGTTTATCATGAGAATTGCATTATTCCATGGCTTGAGTTGGTAAGTTTATTAATTTTGCAATCAGTGAGAAATATTTTATTCATTTCAAAATTTTAATGTTATAAAATCAATTTAATGGCAACTTCTAAGATAAATTTTCCAGTAGGGTAACTTGTTGCCATACAGTTCTGCCCAACACAGTTTTGACAATAGGAGGTTGAAAAGTTTATACCAGATGTAACGGATTTGCCAAACGCTGAAAAATTTAAATACACATGCATAAATGTGGGCAGTTAATTGAACTGGTATGGAAGCTGGCAGCATCACCTACCTGAGCATTGTGTAAATTTTTAGTGTCTGCTGTCGTGGTGCCCCAGTCTTTCCCATAAGAAATGTATGCAACACAATGTTGCCCACTATGCCATGATCACTCCCCCTAACACCTGTGTTGGACGAGGGATCACTGAACTGAAATTGACTGTTTGGCACTGAAGGATGGCTGTAGTCACGTGGTGGAATTCTGAGAAAACCAAATGACCACTATAGTCATCAGGCAGTAACATGCAAAGTAATGAGTGGGCTGTTGAAAACCCAGCCTTCAGCAGATTGCATTGAATTTTGGCACCAAAGGATTAGTAGAAGAAAGTAAAGAGAGAACACTTTCAAAAAGGAAAATAAAAGACAAAAGAGGAAGGACTGATAAGTTATTCTGAGCTGATCTGCGCATGCAAATGTGGAGTTCATATTCAGCATGTCAGAGAGGGATTGATGTGATGTAGAGACAGAAACAGTCTGAAATGCTGGATGTGACCTGCCCTTGAAGAAAGCTGATCACCTGAGAAGGCATCCTTGTATGTAGTCACTGAAAAAGCTTCAAATCACATGTGACAGATAACTTAAAATTGCAGCTTAAGCTAGTGAAATTGCTTAGTGCATAAATGTAGTTGTTACATATCTCGGACGCAGTCATGTAGTTAAGATATTTAGATTTTGCATGTACTTTATGAGTTGCAATTGCTCAATCAGAAAACTGAATGACGAAAATATAATTCCCAGTCCAGGCAAGGAATCTTCTCTTCACCACCATATTCAGAATATATGTGGAGCTCCACCCCTCCTGCTGAATGCATAAAGGGTTTCTACAGAAGAAAAGTGACTGAAGTCTAAGGCTCATTATTAATGCCCTTGCAGGCCTTGAAATCCTCAAGGGAGTACTTGGCTGGCCAGATAGTAAGACCTAAATATGTTTTCTAAGTACCTCAGAAATATCTACACCCACTGTGGTTTTGTGGTGCAGGAAAAATTTGCAGCATCCAGAGATTTTGTACAGACCTGTCTCATAAAAATGGCATTGAAGAATGGAATACTGTGAATCAGTTTCTGGCTTGAATGATTGAAGTCAGTGTTACAAATTATGCCCACATTTGTGATAAGCAAAAGAAAACAGCTGTAATTTAAGTAATGTAATAAATATTTCATGTAGACCATACAGACCATGAAATATACAAATTGAGTGTACCTGGTTGACATCTGATATGTTTTTTTGCATCGTGTGATCCATAATACACTGCTCGAAATGATCAGTAGAAGATTATAAAGGTTTTCATGGTGGTGAATATGAAGTCTGAGCTTGTGGAATAGGACATCTTGCAGCTTAGTAGATATAGCCTGCTGCTGCCATTCCATTTTACTTCTTCTACCCTGAAGACAGAGGCAGCAGGTTCCTCCAAACATTTACTGGACCCTAAGGCACTACAATCCAGGATACCATAGTCTCAGGGTCTTTGTTCTTTTGGGCAGTGACTGCCAAACTAAGTTTATCATGTGAATACCACTGGTAGATTTATGCATCATACCAGTTGGGAAAATATATGACATGAGTAGGCAAACAGTTGTGTAGCAGCTGGGGCAGAGTTTCTTGTTTTTAAGTGCAGTGTCAAAGTTGCAAAAAGGGACTGTCAGCTTTGTCATGTCTGTCTGTGTGTGCACATGGAACAGCTCAGCTCCCACCTGACAGATTTTCATGAAATTTTTAAAAAATTGTTGAGAAAATTCAAGTTTCATTAAAACTTGCCCAGAATAATTGGTATTTCACACGAAGACCAATACATATTTTTCATCATATCTTACACAGTTCTTAGAGTGAGAAATGTTTCAGACAAAATAGTACAGAAAGTCAAACCACACACTTATAATAGAAGCCAACGAGATGCACTATTTCTCAAATTTAGCAGACATTCAACATAACTAGCATGACAAATACCTAGTGCTGTGTATACAGTGTTGAAACTCCTGATAATGGACAGTGGATATGTCCGAAACATGTAGAGTTCTTCATCAAAATAAATTTGAGAAATAGTGCATCTCGTTGGCTTTTATTATGAGAATATGTTACGATGCACCGTCCTCTGAATGTCAAATTCAAAACACTCATTTTATGTTCCATAACATTTTTTAAAAAAATTGTGTCATTTATGAGATAATGTGGAAGAGTATTGGAGAGCTGGACAGGCGACGGTTGACAGTTTGGCGCATGCGTATTGCATGCTGGATACCTAAGACTACACACACACACTCAGAATATGTAATAACTTCCTGCTTTTTCTCTGCAATGATGGTTGCACAAATACACCACAGTGTTATGGTATATGAGGTTTGTTCAAAAAGTATCCAGACTGACCACAGTACATGAAGTAGATAAAGCTTACAGGGTTTTAACCCTAATTGTCTTCACTATAGTTCCCTTCCGCAGGTACCCATTTCACCCAGCGTTGCTGCCACTGTTAGAAACATTTTGGGAACTCCTCTTTCGGGATGTCTAGTAGTGTCTTTGTCGAATTTTGTTTGATGTCCTCCGTTGCCTCAAATCGGTGTCCTTTCAGAACTTTCTTAAGCCTTGGGAATAGGAAAAAGTCACACGGTGCGAGATCAGGTGAGTATGGCGGCTGCTGCAACTGAGCGGTGCCATGTTTGGCCAAAAACTGCTGCACAGATGTGAAGTGTGTGTGGGCGCATTGTCGTGGTGCAGGATCCAGTCGCCATCCTGCCATTTTTCCAGTTGTTTTCAGCGAACTGATTCATGCAAACGTCACACAGTCATCCGCTATCTCTCGTACTGTCAGTCTCCTGTTATTGCGAACGATTGTTCTAACTTCAGCAATCTTTCGTCCCGAGCTGGGGTCGCTTTCAACGGAGGTTCTACCCTCTTTAAATCGATGGAACCAGTCATACATTTGTGTATGACCCATTGCATCTTCACCGTATGCTTGCTGCAGTAATCGATACGTTTCTGTTGCGGGTTTTCCGATTTTAAAACAAAACTTGATGCAAATGCGTTGTTTGGTACTTTCACACATCGTAAAAATTGCTATGCCATAAATGCACATGTTACTTCCGCAACCTACTACAGCCAACTGAGCAAACACAAGCACTTGCAACTTGTGTCATGAGTTGCTAAGACATGTACGAACATGTCAAGACTGGTTGCAAACACATCCCACCCAGTGAACAACCACTACAATGCCAATCTGGATACTTTTTGAACAAACCTCATATGTACATTGCCTGTCTTGTTGTATATCATCTAAGCACTGTAACCTCATTTCAAAACATGGACTGTGTCAGAGAATGTGAGAGTGATTTTCAAGCAGAAGATGCTTAAAGTGACACAAATTTTTAAAAAGTAATTTAATTTAGGAAACATTATTCTCTTATGTCACCAAACTTTTAGTAGTGGATATTTGATGTGGCTGATTTCTTCTGCAGCATGGTACCTGCCCCATTTGCAGAAAAAGTTTGGGTGATGAAGGTTTAGAAGATCATCAGCCTGGCACTGGAGGCAGTAACATGAGTAATGTGGCTCCAAGTATCGCAGCTTTTTTCAGGTATTAGAAATGCAGTTTAGTAAATGCAATTGACAGAGCCAACTGAAGTGCTTCAGAGCTTGGGTGTATTGTGAAAGGTAGCAGTACATGTACGCACCCCTGACCCCCACACACACACACACACACACACACACACCTCTCTCTCTCTCTCTCTCTCTCTCTCTTCCAAATCCCTGACAATTATCTT
>JGI20166J26741_11569030_pt1 | contig 11972 bp, 9 predicted proteins | sample TergutCu122P5_FD_26741 | JGI IMG/M metagenome (IMG submission 26741) | reverse complement strand
CGGCTATGAGCTAAGGTGTTTAAATCAGGCGGGCCGGGAACTTTTGCTGGCCCAGAGCAGCGACTGGCCCTTCATTATGCATTCGGGCACCACGGTGGATTATGCCGTCAGACGGTTTAAAAATCACATCGGCCGGTTTAACTTGCTGACGGAGATGCTGCAAACAGACGAGGCGGACGAACAAACCCTGGCCGCCATGGAGGCCCGGTCGCCATTTTTGCCGGAGCTGGACTACCGGATTTTTCGCAGCGATTTGACTGCGGCTGATGCGGTGGCCAAGCCGCATTATCGGATTTTACTGCTGTCCTGGGAGTACCCGCCCAAAACCGTAGGCGGTTTGGCCAGGCACGTGCATGATCTTTCCGTAGCCCTGGCCGAAGCGGGACACGATGTCCACGTGATCACCTGCCCGGCGGCGGGACAGGGGGTTTACGTATTGGATAAAGGAGTGCATGTGCACCGCGTCCATCCTGACCTGCTTACCGCCGAGCAATTTATGGCTTGGGTGGAACAGCTGAATAACGGCATGGTGGAGCTGGCGGCTCAACTAATGAGTGTTTACGAGCCCTTTGACCTGGTGCACGCCCACGACTGGCTGGGTGGCGCCGCTGCCGCCGCCATTACCCAACGTTATAAGTTGCCGCTGGCGGCCACAATTCACGCTACCGAACACGGCCGCAACCGGGGTTTATACAACGATTTGCAGCGCCACATTCACCGGCTGGAGGGAGAGTTGGTCCGCCGGGCCGGCCTGGTGATCGGCTGCAGCAATTACATGGCTCATGAAGTGGCCTCTCTCTTTGAGCAGCCGGCGGAAAAAATAAGGGTTATCCCCAACGGAGTCAATCCGGACGACCTTCGGGACGGGCCGGAAGGGGCCATGGTTGATCAGCTGGGGCGTAAAGTGATTGTTTTTCTGGGCCGGCTGGTGATGGAAAAAGGGGTGCATGTGCTGATTTCCGCGCTGCCGGAGATTATCCAAGCAGTCGGTCCGGTGACCCTGCAGGTGGCGGGCAGAGGGCCCTATCAGCAGGAGCTGGAGGAGATCGCCTACAATATTGGGGTGGGCGGTCATGTGAAATTTTTGGGTTTTGTGGATGACGCCGGCCGGAACAGGATGCTGCACGGCGCTACGGTAGCCGTGTTCCCCAGCCTGTACGAGCCTTTTGGCATCGTGGCCTTGGAGGCTATGGCCGCGGGGGTGCCGGTAGTGGCGGCGGATACCGGCGGGCTCAGTGAAGTGATTGAACACGGGGTGGACGGATATCTGGCTCCGCCCGGCGATTATCACATGCTGGCTCACTATGTGTCCGAGATTATCAACGATCCGGAACTGGCGGCCCACTTTGTCAAGCGGGCCCGGCGCAGTATCATGACTAAGTTCAGCTGGAAAAAAATTGCCGCCGCCACCAGAGATGTCTACATGGAAGTAATTCAAAACCATTTGCGATGACTGAACTCGAGCGCACGGTTAACTCGAGGTTCGAAGTTCGAGGTTCGATACTATGCAACGTTTGCTAGTACCCGTAGCCCAGGCCCGCAAAACTATTAACCGTAAGCGATTTCTCAAAAGAGCATGAGCGCACGGTTAATAGTTTTGCGGGCCGACTCGATGCTGACCAGTAACGTGTGAACAGTAACCCGAGATGTCAATATTTGTTGCATAGCAGGATATTTGATTGACTGAACAGAATATTTATGTTACTATCGAAAATATTTGGTAAATATGCAGAGGAGGGTAAAAGGTTGAAGAAAAAATTATTAGTAGTTGGGTTAGTGGCTATTATAGCTTTGCTGGTAAGCGCTTGCGGCGGTAAGAGCGCCACACCTACCGGCGGCGCCCCGGAAACCAGTAAGTCGGCTTATCAATTGTTTAGTGAAGCTTCCAAGACTCTGCAAGACGCGAAATCGTCCTCTATGGACATGGATGTGAAAATGGATATTGATGCGGCCGGACAAAAAGAAACCGTAGGCATAACCGGTAATGTAAAGCAAGCTAACTTCAGCACCGATAAGCCGGAGATGGAAATTAGCATGGATATGTCTATGGGGGGCCAGACAATCCAAAATATCAAAGCTTTTTATACGGACGGCTATTATTACATGGATATGATGGGCCAAAAAGTGAAAATGGCTATGCCCGTGGAAGACGTTTTGAAGCAATCCAATACCGCGGTGCTTGATCTGGATGAAAGTATGATCAAAGACCAAAAGGTCGACGGCAAGGTTCTTTCCTTCACCCTGACCAAAGACGCCATGGCAAAATTGTTGGGCGACAATGTCTCCAACATGATGGCTCAGCTGGGCAGCGAAAAGCCGCCGGAGTTCAGTGATGTAATTGTTACCGCCACCTTGGATGATAAAAATCAAATAAGTAACATCAACATGAAATTTTCCGCCAATATGACCGTACAGGGACAAAGCGCCAAGTTTGTTTATGATATGACGCTCAAAGTTGTGCAAGTAGACAATGTGACCATTACTTTGCCCACCGATCTCAGCGCATATCAGGAGTCTAAATTAAAACAGTAACTACCGGCAGCTGTTGAAAGATAGTTAACCGATATTTAACCGTAATTGCCCGATGTATATTATATAGATCGGGCAATTAATTTTATTAAGCGGCTAATGCTAATACGCTTTAAAAATACGTATTAGCATTAGCCTTTTGCCTATTCCTCCATTTGTTTGGCCAAAAACGACGCTGCGGTTTCAGCCAGCTTTTTCTCTAAGTCCCCCATTTTGGCTTCCTCGTTGGAAGTAATAATAACCGCGCCGATGGCGTCGCCGTTGGCGATAATTGGCGATATCACACTGTTCTTGAATTGCAGCCGCTCGTCGGTGGTCAGACTGTGCTCGGTATCCAGCATCTTGGCCTGCCGGTTGTTGATGTTTTCCTCCAGGATGTTGCCAATCGGTTTCTTTAACAAATCCTTTTTAAAGCCACCGGAGACGGCGATGATTTCGTCTCTGTCGGCGATGCAGACCACATGCCCCAGCGCTTCATAAAGCGAATCGGCGTATTCTTTGGCGAACTCCCCCAATTCATTGATCGGAGAGTATTTTTTTAGGATTACCTCCCCCTCGCGATCCACGTATATCTCCAAAGGTTCGCCTTCACGGATTCTCATTGTGCGCCTTATTTCTTTCGGGATAACAACCCGGCCAAGGTCATCTATCCTTCTGACGATTCCCGTGGCTTTCATTTGTTCAACCTCCTTAGTTTGGATCTTGCTTTAGTATTATCCTAATTTTGACCAAACCATTACAGGAAAACCATTACAGTAAGGTGTGCCGCACCGGATGCACGAACGGGTGTTTTTTCATGAAGCTAATATTGGCGGCACTTCCGGGCCGATAAGACAAAGTTTTTTTGCCGAGGATGTTTATTACCTGAAATTACTATTTCCCAGTATAATTTTTGCCCCGGCCTTTCATAATAAACAGAGCAACCAAAATATTGCAAAAGGAGGAAAAGATTGAAACATGAAACAGGGAACCCGTGAAGCCATGGTGCTCAGTGAAGTGCTGCGGCTCAACTCGTGCATCATCGACCATAACCATCTTTATTTGCACAGTTGTCAGGACCAGCAGCTGCGCGGTCTTTTGGACCGCCAACAGAAACATACCGTGGAGACTTTCCAGCGGTTGCTGGAAATGGCCCATAGCCATGGTATTGATACCAACCGGATGCCCATGCCTGTGGCTATGACGGCAAATATGGGCGGCCAAAGCCACCAGGCTTCCGGCGGCGCGGCTCATTCCGGCAGCCACTGGCCCACGCCCCAGTATGGCGCCGAAGCACAGCAGACTTATAGCGAACCATTAGAGGCGCCGTACAACGCTCAGTATCATGCCGGTACGGGAAGCCACCAGCCGCAGATGGCGCAAACCGGTACGGCGGCGGGTATGAGGCAAATGTTAAATGATCGGGTGATCGCCGAAGGGGCGCTGATGTTTCATAAGTTCAGTGCGGAAATGACGACCGCTTTGGCTTTGGAAAGCGCGGAACCGCATTTGCGAAACGCCTTGGTCAATATGTCCCGGAACTGCATTGAAATGGCTTACGAGATTTATCACTATATGTCCCAGCGGGGCTGGTACCAGCTGCCGGATGCGCCGCAGCATTTTATTGCTCACTCCGCCGGCATGAATCAGCAACAGTATCATACGCAACAGTATCATACCCAATAGATATTTAACGTTTTGGTGTTCTTGCACCGCAACAAGTGAAAAAGCCTTGCCACGGCGACGATGTTACGCCGCGGCAGGGCTTTTTTTGGTGTTTTGGGGTCTTTTTTTTCCGGCGGCGGAACTTTTTCCCGGTCTATGGCGTCGGTATTATAAAAACCTTTCGGAGGCGGGTGGAATAACCATGCGGATGTGCAAAGCAGGAAAACTTATCGGCTGGCTGCTGGCGGCTGGCGTTCTGGCGGCGGCTTTAGCCGCTGGATTGCCGGATAAACCAGTGCAATCGGCGGCTAAAGAGCCGGAGCCGGCCAGGTTTAATTCCTATGCGGAACTGGTCAGTTATATCGATAACAGCGCCAAAATGGCGGGACGATTCGGCCCGGTGTACGGCCTTCAGTTTACGGATGGGGTTTTGGAGCGCGACGCGCTGCCCGCCCCCACTTCTGCCGGCCCCGCCTGGCCCGCCAATACTAATTCGCTGAAGGCAATGGACTCGGCGGTTCCTGAGTCAGCCGCCGCTATGTCCAATGACGGCGCCATCACCGGCAGGCCGGGCGGGGCGCCGGCGGCGCCGCAGGCTTTAGTCCCCGATTATTCGGGCACTAACAACCAGGTACAGGGGGTGGATGAAGCCGATCTGGTGAAAACAGACGGCCGCTTTCTGTATGTAATCAGCGGCGACAAGTTGTTTATCGTAAAAGCCTACCCGGCCGACCAGGCCGATAAAACAGCCACCCTGTCATTTACCGGCCAGCCGGCGGAAACTTTTGTTAACGGTGACAGTCTGGTGGTGCTAGGCTATGGCTCGGACCCGAACACCATGTTTATCAACAAGTATGACATTACCAACCGCGCCAAGCCGGTTTTAGTGCAGGAGCAGGTTTGCGACGGCTGGTACGTAACTGCCCGTATGATTGGCGAGAACATTTATACGGTCATCAACACCCCGGTGTACGGGCCCAACGCCAAGAACGGCGAACCGGAAGTGACCCTGCCCCGGATGAGCACCAACGGCAAGGTCCGCACGGTGCCGGTCACGGAAATATACTTTTTCCCCAATCCTGATTACGCTTATCAGTATACAACCGTTTTAACCATGTCAACCGGGCCAAAAGCAACCATGCCGGCAAGCAAAACCTATCTGACCGGCACTTCCCAAAATCTTTACGTTTCCCAAGACCACATTTACTTGACCGGTCCCAAAGCGCCGGATTTCCCGGTGCTTACGGGTAAATTGCTGGACGGGCTGATCGCCGCCGCACCGGCGGACATGGCGGCGCAGCTGAAAAAGGTGCGTAATTCCGGCCAGGATTACGACCAGCAATTGCAGCAAGCGGAAACTATCATTGATGATTCCCTGAGCGGCATGGGCGCCGATCAAGCCGCGGCCCTGGAAGAAAAAATCACGCCTCCGATCGACAATTGGTACAGAGATATTGTCCGGGAGCAGCAAAAGACCGTGATCTTTAAGCTTGGTCTGGCCGGCGGCGAGGTAAAGTACCTCTGCCGGGGCGAAGTTGACGGCCAGGTGTTAAATCAGTTTTCCATGGACGAGTACAACGGCTATTTCCGCCTTGCCACCACCTCGGAAGGTTCCTGGCTCAGCGGCCGCTCCGAGAGCAAAAACAACCTTTTTGTGCTGGATGAAAGCCTTAAGCCCACCGGCCGGCTTTTGGGTTTGGCGCCGGCGGAAAGGATTTACTCCGCCCGGTTTATGGGAGACCGGGCTTACCTGGTCACCTTCCGGCAGGTGGATCCATTGTTTGTAATTGACTTAAAGACGCCGGCGGCCCCCAAAGTGCTGGGTACGCTGAAGATAACCGGTTTTTCAAGTTATCTGCAGCCTTACGACGAAACCCATCTGATTGGCATCGGCAGGGAAGTCAGCGTGGCTACCCCAACATCGCCCGCCCGGCAAATGGGCATAAAAATCGCCCTGTTTGACGTAGCCAACCCGGCGGCGCCCAAGGAAGTGGGCAAATATGTGCTGAACCGGAATGACGCCGACTCCCCGGCGCTGAACGATCACCGGGCGGTGCTGTTCAGCCGGGATAAAAATCTGCTGGTTATTCCCGTCAGCTACATGCCCCAGTACCGGGTGATGACTGAACAGCTGAACAGGGTTCTGCCAGTCGTCCCCATGGATCAAGGCTGGCAGGGCGCCTTGGTGTTTGAGATTTCCCCGGCCAAAGGCATCCTGCTGCGGGGCCAGGTGGAGCATCCCGCCGCAAAAGACAACACCGGGAACGGTTACTACGATTATTATGGCTCCAACACGGTAAAGCGCTCGCTGTATATCGAAAATAACCTTTACACTATTTCCGACCGGATGGTGAAGGCCAACGACCTGGAGACCCTGCGGCAGATTAAAGCAATCGAACTGCGCTAAACAAAATAAGAGACACAAGGGGAAAAAGTTCTCCCTGTGTCTCTTATTTTTTATGCTGTTATTTAAACAGAATTAAAGAGTCTGTGCTTGATGTCAGCGATACAATAGCATACAATAATGGGGAAAGGGGCTGATTTTATGTCCAAAACATCAAGCGTATATACAAGAGTAGAGCCTGAAATTAAGGAACAGGCGGAGCAGATTTTTGCCCGGCTGGGAATTCCTATGGCAAATGCCATTAATTTATTTTTGCATCAGGTTGTATTGCGCAAAGGGATTCCTTTTGACATAAGTTTACCTCCCAAAAAACCGCTTGACTATTCAGCATTGACTCCCGAACAATTTAATGCTGAAATTGAAAAAGGAATCGCCAGTTTAAACGAAGGAAAACTTGTATCCTCAAAGCAGGTTAGAGAGAAAATGCAAAGGCAATACAATAGATGATGTGGCACGTTTATTATACCGATGATGCGCTATGGGACTTGCAGGATATTTACGACTATATTTCCTTAAACTTGCTTGAACCCAATACAGCATTAAAACAGACGAACCACATTATGGATGCGGCAGATTCACTTGACCATATGCCGTTCCGCTATCGTTTGTATGACCAAGAGCCTTGGTATTCAATGGGCTTGCGTGTTTTGCCGGTTGATAATTATTTAATATTTTACTTGATTGATGAAACAAAAAATATTGTACCCATCGTCCGTATTATGTATGGAGGCCGCAATATCAGCAAGCACCTTAATTATACAATAATTCCATAGCTTGTATTAATGGGATACTTACAGCATCCCATTAAAGCTTATTTGTTCATAAAACTGCTACACAAAGATCTTTCGCAATCGGGCGGCGCTAGGCCGTCCGGTTTTTCCTGCTTCGGACGGGAACTTTTGCTTAGGCGGCGGCGACGTAGCGACATTGTGTAATTTTATGGGAAGTAGTGTTTGTGCGGTGATTTTGTGTTATGCTTTGAGGGTAAGTGTAATGAGGGTAAGTGAAATATTGAAAGCGTAAGGGTGACTTATTATTTAAGGCGTATTATTAAAATGAAGAGAAGGGATGAGCAGATGAAAAAAAGCGGTGTGATTACAGTAGTTGCGATTTTAGCCGTGGTGGGGGCCTTGTTTATTGCGCCGGTGCGGTCTTTCGCGGTGGACGCAATGGATGTTTTCCGCGTGTCCGATCAGAGTGTGATTAACATTTCCATGCAGGATCTGACCGAGATGGCGCAAAATGTTCAAGGGCTCATCAGCGTCCATAAGCAGCAGGAACATGACGCGCCGGCTGGCGCCGGGACCACTGACGGCGCATACTGCCCGGATAAGGACAAACAAAAAGAAGCCGCATTGGCGCAGCAGTACACCAAGATGCTGAGTTCCGCGGCTGATTTTAAGGCCTTTTCGTTTAAGCTGCCGGCTTATTTTAAGGGCCAAACGCCGACAATTACGGAAATCGACCCGCCGGCCCAAACGGTTACTATTGATGCCGCCGCCATGAACAAAGCCCTTGCCGAGCTGCAAAGCCCGGTTACAGTGCCGGACAACCTGAATGGCCGCAAAATGACCGTTAAGCCCGGGCCGATGGTGGTCGCCGCATACGGAGACGCGGTTTGCTTTGCCGCGAAAAAACCCTCGGTTGAACTGCCTGGGCAGATGGAGGCGGTCATTACGCAGATTGTCACGACGCTGCCTTTACTGCCGGCCGATATCCGCTCCCAGCTCGCCACTATTGATTTGTTTGATAAAAATATCTATCTGCCTAACGTGGAGGGAGTCACCAGAACGGCTGCTCTGGGCGGCAACACTGGCTATATTTACGCCGTGAACGATATTACTGCCTTGGGCGACAACCTGCTGGCGACCTTCCAATCCGGTCAGCAGCCTGCCGGCGCCAAGGAAGCCGATCCGGCGCAGATCCTCCAAAAATACGCCGGATACGAGGTCATCCTGTGGGTTAACAACGGTATACTTTACGGCGTAGCGGGCAAATATACTGACGATCAGCTGGCGGCGATTGCCAGAACGATGCGCTGAACGATGCGTTGATTGTCAGGATTGATCCCGAATAGATTCCGAATAGATCCTGAATATTTGGAGTGGGCGAATGGATTATGTCATTGAAACCAGGGAACTGACCAAAGTTTACGGGACCAAGATTGCCTGCGATAAAATCTCCATTGCCGTTAAGCCCGGTCAGGTTTATGGATTCCTGGGGCCTAACGGCGCCGGGAAGAGCACCTGCATTAAAATGTTGACCGGGCTGGTCTATCCGACCGCCGGAGGCGGCACGGTTTTGGGCCAGCCCCTGGGCAGCGTGGCGGCCAGAAAAAAAATGGGTTACTTGCCGGAGCTGTTCCGCTATCAGGACTGGATGACGGGCCGTGATCTCTTGAAATTTCACACCCGTCTTTTCCGGTTGCCCATGGACGAAGGCCGCATCGATCAAATACTGAAACTGGTCGGCCTGGCCGGTCAGGACAAATTCAAAGTCGGTTCCTACAGCAAGGGGATGCAGCAGCGGATTGGCCTCGGCTGCGCCTTGCTGCCCGAGCCGGAGCTCCTTTTTTTGGACGAGCCCACCTCAGCGCTGGACCCGGTCGGCCGGAAGGAAGTCCGGGACATTATTTCCGGGTTGCAAAAGGCCGGGATGACGGTTTTTTTAAACACCCATCTATTGAGCGAAGTAGAGACCCTGTGCGACAGTGTGACCATCATTAACCACGGCGTCGTTGCCCGGTCGGCTTCCATGAGCGAACTGCTGCTGCAGCGGGTTAACCTGGAGATTCGCGCCGCCGGTTGGGATGAAGATATCCTGGCGGAAATCCGCCGCCGATTTCAAACGGAACCGGTCACCAGCGCCGAGGGCAAGGTGACCCTGACTTTGGACGGCCACGAACGCGTCCCGGAAATCGCGTCTTTTCTGGTTTCCCGGAACGTGGCGCTCTACGAACTAACCCCCCAGGGGGAGACGCTGGAAAACGTCTTTATCCGCCTGGTCGGCGCCAGCGGCGACGCCATCGTTGCTGAGGATGCGGAGGCAAAGGAAGGTGCGGTTGGATGAAGGCCATCTTTATGACCACCTGGCAAGAGGCCGTCCGCAAAAAAACCTTTTTCGTGATGGGCGCGGTGACGCTGCTTTATTTGCTCTTTTGGGCCGTGCTGCTGCATTATTTTGTGCAAACAGTGCGGGAACGCGCTTTGACCGATGCTTTCGCCGGTTTGGCCTCGCACATGCTTACCCAGATGGGGCTGCAATTTTCATCGTCGCTGATGGCCTTGCTGACCGTTATGCTCGGTGCGGGGGCTATCTCCAGCGAGGTGGAGTCCGGCGTTATTCTGTCGATTGTGACGCGGCCCCTGCGCCGGTTTGAATATGTGCTGGGCCGCTTTGGCGGACTGGCGGCGCTGGCTTGTGTGTACGCAACCCTGTTGTATGGGTTGTTTCTTGCCCTGGGCGCGGCTTTTCACATCTCGACCGTGACGGCGATGTCCTTGGGGCAAATCGTCGCCGGCTGGGGCTTTTATCTGCTCATCCCGGTGGCGGTGCTCTGCCTGACGGTTTTTGGTTCGACCGTTTTTAAGACCGTGCCGAACGGACTGCTGATGATTTTTATCTATATCCTCGGCAACGTGGGCGGGATGGTGGAAATGGTCGGCAACTATATTGCGAGCAAAACCGTGACCGCCGCCGGGATTTTTATCAGCCTTATTTCGCCCTTTCACACCCTTTACGCCGGTATGGAGCGGATATTACTGCCGACCAGCGGGCTGGTCGGGGAAATGATGCGTGGCGCCTCCGGCCTTTCCGGCAGCGGCGCCCCTGCTTCCGGGGCGATGTATGTTTACATCGCGGTCTATATGGTTGGTTTTCTGGCTTGGACGGTTTACCGTTTTCATAAAAGGGATATTTCCTGAGTCAAAAAACGGCGTATTGCAAACACAGCCCTAAAGCAGTAATATTATATGTGGCCCCTTCGCCGGGGCCACAATGCATCAGGAGAGGACTGTTACTTTGGAACAGAAAATGATTCGCAACCTGGCCATCATTGCCCACGTGGACCACGGTAAAACCACTTTGGTGGACGGGATGCTTAAGCAAAGCGGCGTATTCCACGAAAAGCAGATAGTGGAAGAGCGCATTATGGACCGCAACGAGCTGGAGCGGGAACGGGGCATCACCATTATGGCTAAAAACACGGCAGTGTTTTACGGCCCCTATAAATTGAACATTATGGACACCCCCGGTCACGCCGACTTTGGCGGCGAGGTGGAACGCATCCTGCAAATGGTAGACGGGGTGCTGCTGCTGGTGGACGCCTTTGAAGGACCGATGCCGCAAACCAGGTTTGTGCTGCGCAAGGCGCTGGAGGCCGGGCTGGCCCCCATTGTAGTAATCAACAAAATCGACCGGCTGCACGCCCGGCCCGCCGAAGTGCAGGATGAAGTGCTGAACCTGTTTATCGAACTGGAGGCCAGCGACGAGCAGCTGGATTTTCCGGTGATCTATACCAACGCCCGGACCGGTACCGCCACCACGGACCCAGAGACGCCGGGCAGTGATCTGAAACCGCTGTTTCAAATGATCGTGGAAAGTATTCCCGCTCCCGGCGGAGACCCGGAGGCCCCGCTGCAAATGGGCGTTACCCTGATTGACTATGACGCCTATGTGGGCCGCCAGGCCGTGGGCCGGATTCATAACGGCGTGCTCAGGCTTAAAGAGGAAGTAGTTGTGTTAGCGCCCGGCGGAGTGAACAAACGCCGCCGCCTCTCCGGTCTCTATGTTTTCGAGGGTCTGAAAAAAGTGCCGACGGAATCTGCCGGCGCCGGCGAAATTGTATTGGTGGCCGGGCTGGACGACATTAACGTGGGCAATACGGTGGCCAGCCCGGAAAATCCGGCGCCGCTGACCTTTGCCCGCATTGACGAACCAACCGTAGCGATAGCTATACAGGTGAACAAAAGTCCTTTTGCCGGGCAGGAAGGCGCCTATGTGACATCCCGGAAACTAAGCGAACGGCTGGTCCGGGAGTTGGAGTCCGACGTCAGCCTGCGGGTGGAAGGCACTAACTCCCCGGATACCTTTATGGTCTCCGGGCGGGGTGAACTGCACCTGTCCATATTAATTGAAACAATGCGGCGGGAGGATTACGAATTTGAGGTTTCCCGGCCCCAGGTAGTGGAGCGGGAAATCGACGGGGTCAAATGCGAGCCGGTGGAGGAATTGATTATCGAAGTGCCGGAGGATTACATGGGCATTGTGATGGAACGGCTGGGCCCCAGAAAAAGCGAACTGGTGAACATGACCCGTAAAAACGACGGCCAAGCCAGGCTGGAATACCACGTGCCGACCAGAGGCCTGTTTGGCTTTCGTTCCGAGTTTATGACCG
>JGI20166J26741_11568807_pt1 | contig 11973 bp, 8 predicted proteins | sample TergutCu122P5_FD_26741 | JGI IMG/M metagenome (IMG submission 26741) | reverse complement strand
TTGCTATGGACGGACACTACTATATTTATCCTGTGCTAAATCCAACAATTGAAAATGTGCGTTCAATATCAGTCCGTGAAGCTGCCCGCTTACAATCATTCCCCGATGATTATTATTTTGAGGGCAGCAGAAGTGCAGCGTTCAAACAGATAGGTAACGCTGTTCCTGTGGTTTTGGCTCATAAAATTGCAGAAGAATTAAAAGAGCAGTTTGCCTATGGATTATAATAATCTACAAAAAGCAGAGGCAATTCCAGAAGCCGCCTCAATGATTGAAACATTTCGGGCAATTGGTTACAACCTTGAAACTGCTATTGCTGACATAATTGACAATTCCATTTCTGCAAAAGCAAGAAAAATATGCATAAACCGCTTTTGGCGAGGTGGTCAATCTGTCATTACCATAAAAGACGACGGCGAAGGTATGAATAGCAGCGAGATAATCCAAGCACTGCGCCCTGGTGCGCAAAATCCACTGTCCGAGCGTTCCGAAACTGATTTGGGACGTTTCGGGTTAGGCTTGAAAACCGCTTCATTTTCACAGTGCCGTAAACTTTCTGTATTAAGCAAACGCAAAAATGAAAACCCATCGTTTTGGACGTGGGATTTGGATTATGTGGCTCAAAGTGATAAATGGGAATTACTGCAATGGATGCCCGAAGAATTTAAAAATGAGTTAGACAGTTTACAATCGGGTACTCTTGTTGTTTGGAGTGATTTAGATAGAGTATTACCACCACAAACTGCTGAAACAGATGACAGCGCAAAACGCAAATTTTCTGATGCTTTGGATAAAGTGAAAAATCATATTGCTATGATTTTTCACAGATTTATAGAAGAAAAAACTGTAAAAATATTTTGGGGTGGACACGAAATTGAAGCGTGGAATCCATTTTGTCCAAATGAAAGCAAAACACAAGAACAACCCTCCGAAAGCATAAACGGTGGCGCGAAAATGAAAGGTTATGTTTTACCTCATAAAAATAATTTTTCTACCGAGCAGGCATATAAAAAAGCAGAGGAAATTAACGGTTATCCTGCAATGCAGGGTTTTTATGTTTATCGTGGCAAACGCTTATTGCTGGCAGGCGATTGGTTAGGACTTTTCCGAAAAGAAGAACATTACAAACTTGTACGCATTCAGATTGACTTGCCGAATAAACTTGATACAGAGTGGCAGATTGATATTAAAAAATCAAAAGCATATCCGCCATTAACTTGCAGGGAACAATTAGAGTCTTATGCAAAGGCAGTTCGGGCAATAGGAAGTGAGGTGTACCGACACAGAGGGAAAATTTTGAAACAGAGAGCAAGGCAAAATTTTCAGCCACTTTGGGACGAAAAAGTTAAAGACGGGAAATGGTTTTTTATAATCAATCGGGAAAATATGATAATTCAAACCCTGAAAGAATTGGCTAAAACACAACCTGATAAAGCAATAAATGACCTTTTGCATTTTGTTGAAGAAAATTTGCCAACAAAGCCGATTTATATTAAAATGGCGGAAGAAGAAGAAAAAGAAAAAATTAATTATTCCGATGAATATATTGAAGCAATCAAACAAATGGCAAAGCAAATATATGACAATCAAATAATACAGGGCAAAACTTCCGAACAGGCAAAGGTATATTTAAAAACAATAGAGCCATTTAACAATTACGAAGATATAATTGAACAACTGTAATGAATGATAATTACCAAGTAGCAATAGAAATTTGTCAAAGTATAATTGGCAGGAAAACAAGCGTTTCTGACAGCGAAATAAACGAAGCCGTTGTTAAGGCAAAAATGTTGTACCCCGATGTTGATGCTGTTAAATTGAAAAACGATTTGCTTTCAATGTACAGTGTCAAAATTGATACTTTTCAAATTTTGGAAGGCAGAGAACGCCGCGAACCGTGGCTAAAAGATTTTCGGGCAGACAAAAAATCAAAGTGGGAGTTTTGGACACGTTACGCTGAATATCTGGAAAAACAAAAGAAGTTTCCGCCAAGCGTTATTTTGCAGTTAGACGAATTGACAGACAAAGTGCTTGACAAACTTTTCAATCCGCAACGTTCGGAAATTCAAATATCGAAAAAAGGGCTTGTTGTTGGACAAGTGCAGTCAGGCAAAACAGCCAATTATACAGGGCTGATTTGTAAAGCAGCAGACGCAGGTTTTAACCTGATTGTTGTTTTGGCTGGCATTCACAACAATTTACGCAGTCAAACGCAAAACCGTATTGACGAGGGATTTTTGGGATTTGATACGCAATACGAAAGAGCATATACAATGAATAAGACAACCAAAATAGGTGTTGGACTTATTCCGGGATTTGAAAATGCTATTGCAAATTCTTATACAACAAGTTTGGAAAAAGGCGATTTCACGAGCCGAGCCGCAAACACGGCAGGCTTCAATTTCAATGCACCACAGCCCATTTTGTTGGTTGTAAAGAAAAACGCTTCTGTTTTAAGACGTTTGTATAATTGGCTACATACACAATCAACAGACAGCAAAATTACAAATAAATCACTTTTAGTTATTGACGATGAGGCAGATAACGCCTCAATTAATACAAATCGAGAGGAATTAGACCCGACAACGATAAATAATAATATTTGCAAAATATTATCATTGTTCAACCGTTCTGCTTATGTTGGCTATACGGCTACGCCATTCGCCAATATCTTTATTCCACTTAATAAAGACGATTTGTTTCCGCGTGATTTTATCATAAACATTCCTGCACCAACAAATTATATTGGTCCCGAAAAAGTTTTCGGAACATCAATAATTCCAGATGATATGGATAATGATTTATTACCAATCGTTTTTCCCATAAAAGATTATGAATTTTTTGTGCCGCAGGGACACAAAAAAGATGATGATAAACCAACTTTCAGCGACATTCCCGAATCGTTGAAAACAGCATTGAAATGTTTTATTGTTACCTGCGCAATCCGAATTGCAAGAGGGCAGGCGACAAAACATAATTCAATGCTCATTCACATTTCGCGTTATCAAATGTGGCAAAACCACATTAAAGAATTAGTAGAACAACTTTTTAACTATTACAAACACGAAATTGAAGCCAGCGACACCGCTATTTTAGAAGAGTTTCGCAAGATTTTAGAAAGTGACACTATAAATTATAAATCATATAAAACCATTACAACCGAAATTCAACAGTCAAGTTTCTGCGATATTGATAAAAATTTAACTGTTCATTCGTGGGAAGAAATAAAACCTTTGCTTTTTAAGGCAGTGCAAAAAGTTGAAGTAAAATCTATTAACGGAACTTCGGGCGATTGCCTGACTTATTACGAAAATGAAAAAACAGGGATTTCAGTAATTGCAATCGGGGGCGACAAGCTTTCGCGAGGTTTAACATTGGAGGGATTGTCGGTAAGTTACTTTTTGCGTGCCTCAAAAATGTATGATACGCTTATGCAAATGGGGCGATGGTTTGGCTACCGTCCGGGTTATGTAGATTTGTGCCGTTTATTCACAAGTGAAGAATTAAATGAATGGTTCAGGCATATAACCATAGCAAGCGAAGAATTAAAAGGCGAATTTAACTACTTGGCAGAATCAGGCGGAACACCCGAAAATTACGCTTTGAAAGTAAGGACGCACCCCGGCTGTTTGCAAATTACGGCTCTCAACAAAATGCGCTATACAAAGCAAATAGAAGTTTCGTGGGCTGGCAGGTTGATTGAAACTTATCAACTGCCAATGGATAAAGGAATTAAAAGAAGAAATTTAATCGCAACCGATAATTTTATTTCTTCGCAGGGTGCACCCGAAACCACAAAAAACAGCAATTATCTGTGGTGTAATGTTTCCCCCGATGATGTTTGCGAATTTCTTTCAAAATTCAAAGTTGCCGACAGTTTGAAAAAGGTTGATTTGGATATGATTAGCACTTACATTCAAGACCTTGTGCGTGCAGGTGAATTAACCTCGTGGCGCGTGGTTTTAATGAATAAAAAGGACAGTGCAGACGCAACTCACGCTTTTTCTAATGGTATAAAAACAGGTTGCTTTGACCGTAACCGTGCCGAAGATACAAATTGGAACACTTACTATATTCGTAAAAATCACATTGTAGGTAACCAAACCGATGAATTTATTGATTTGGATAAAGATTTATTAAGTGCTGCATTGGAAAGAACAAGACAACGAAAGACAGAATTAAACAAAACGTGGGACAAAGATTATCCTGCACCCGAAATTGTACGTCAAGAGTTTAGACCGCGAACAAATCCGCTTTTACTGATTTATCCGCTTAATCCTGCTTGTGCAAATGTACTCGATAAACAAGGCAATATACAAAGTGGTACAATTTCATTCAGTAAAACGGACGAGCCATTTATTGGTTTTGTCATCTCGTTTCCGGGCAGCAGCACCAACATTGCCGTTTCATACGCAGTAAATCAGGTTGCTGAATTTGCAGAAACAGAAGATTTGTTTAATTCAGAAGATGATAATATATATGACGAACAGTAATCACATATTGGAACTTTGGGAAACATTGGAAGAAGAAAAAGCAGTTGGTTTGGTAAAACGCTTGTATTCAAGTGATGTACCTTTTCATATTTACGGTACATTCCAATATCCCGAAAGATATTACGGAGTAGCATTCACTTTCAGCAACGACATACGCATTGATATTTCTTCATTCGATAATTTGCGGGAGTTGAAAGTTATCTTGTTGGCTGATACTACTTTTAATAATTCACGATTGCTTATAATCCAACTTTTGCTTCCAAACAATCGTGATATTTTCTCTTCACTCTGTGAAAATTTGATACAATCAGTTATCCATTTGAACACCGAACAGAAAATTATCCGCACCGTTGTCAATCAGTTAGAAAAGTGGAAAACGCTTTTTGAAAAAAATAATTCTACAGGTTTAACACCTGCCGAACAGCAGGGACTTTTTGGCGAATTGCATTTTTTACAAAAGTTTATTGCTAAACCCGACACTGCATCGCTTGATGCTCTGCATACTTGGGTTGGTGTAGATAAAGCATTACGGGATTTTCAAGGCAATAGTTGGGCAGTAGAAGTTAAAACCACATCAACAAACAATCCGCAGAAAGTAACCATTAACGGCGAAAGACAGTTGGACGAAACATTGCTGGAAAGTCTGTTCTTATTTCATTTGTCTGTTGAAGTTTCCAATGGTAACGGTCAAACACTTTGTCAAAAAATTGCAACAATCCGTGAAATGCTCGAAAACGACACGCCCGCTTTGTCGCTTTTCAATGCTAAACTTTTTGAGGCTGGTTATTTGGACAAGCACGAGCCGTTTTATAAGGACAGATTCTATCAGGTACGAAACGAAAACTATTATAAAATTGAAAATGAATTTCCGAGAATTAGGGAAAACGAATTGCGAGGCGGCGTGAGTGATGTCAAATATTCTATTATTCTTGCAATGTGTGATGAGTTTTTAACTTCTGAAAATCAGATATTTAAAAGGATAAAAGAAATATGAATGAGATAGAAAAATATTATCAGTCGTTAATGCAGGATGTTGTAGCGATGCAGGCAGCCAACGAAGACGGCGACAATCAGGAGCAGACTTTTACCCGAATTGTTGTTGATATGCTGGCAGAAGCAGGTGAAACTGAAAATGCTGCTATTGCTTATGATGCCAAACAAATTTATGGTTCAAAAAGTCAGCACAAAATAAATGCCTATGCAATTTCCGATAATTACGAAACGGTTGATTTGTTTATTTCTATTTTCAACAATACGGAAGAAATTGAATCCGTTACAAAATCGGAGATTGAAACTGCCACAAAATATATTACAAACTTTTTTCGCAAAGCCATTTATAACAATTATGTGGATGAAGTTGCAGAATCTTCGCTCATTTTTGAGTTTGCCAACACATTGGCAAACTTTCCCGAACTCAAAGAAAATTTAGTGCGGGTTAATGCTGTAATTTTGACAAACGGCGAATACAAAGGCGATTTTCCACCAAGTGCACAAATTTCTGGCTACAATATTTTTTATCGGGTTGTTGATATTAATTTCCTGTACAAAATTTCAGAACAGTCCCGCGTTCCAATAGAATTGGATTTTGACGATTTCGAGGGTGAACAATTTCAAATTCCCTGTTTGCCTGCTACTACCGACAACAAAGATTATAAAGCATATATCGCAATCATTCCGGGTACTTGCCTTGCAAAAATGTACGAACGCTACGGTGCTAGACTATTAGAACAAAATGTGCGTTCATTCCTGCAATTTACAGGTAAAATCAATAATGGAATCCGAAAAACCATAAACAAATGCCCGCATATGTTTTTGGCATACAACAATGGAATTGCCGCCACCGCTGACCATTTGGAACTTGACGAAACGAACCGCTATATTAAGAAAATCCGAAATTTGCAAATTGTGAACGGAGGACAGACAACAGCCTCAATATACAATACAGAAAAAAAAGATAAAGCCGATATTTCAAATATTTTCGTACAAGTCAAGTTTTCAATTATTGATAACCCAGACCAATACAGCGATATTGTTTCAGAAATTTCTCGTTGTTCCAATACGCAGAACAAGGTGAATGAAGCCGATTTTTCGGCGAACAATCCCGCTTTGGTTGCTATTGAAAAACTGTCGCGTTACATTCTTTCACCGATTACGGCTCAAAACAGTATGCAAACCTGTTGGTTTTTCGAGCGTGCAAGAGGTCAATACAAAACTTTACGCAGTCGCGAAGGTTTTACGAAATCTCGATTAACAGCGTTTGACAAGAAATATCCTAAAAATCAAATGTTTTCAAAAGTCGAATTGGCAAAATACATAAATGCTTATCAGGAAGTTTGGGACGGCAGAAAATTGGTTGTAAGTCCAAATATTGTTGTTCGAGGTAATGAAAAAAACTATGCACGATTTATCAACGACAATTTGCCTGATAATATTAAAAAAATCAACAATGTATATTTTGAAGATACGATTGCAAAATGTATTTTGTTTAAAGAGGCAGAAAAACGGTATGGGACAAAATTGAATGATTACAACATTGGCGAATTGCGGCAGGTTGTTGTTCCTTACACACTTTCATTGCTTAATATTATAACAGACAACAAATTAGACCTTTATAAAATCTGGAAAAATCAGCAGGCTTCGCAGCAACTTTCCAATTTTATTTATGATTTGATGAAACAAGTAAATAAATTCATTCTGGATAAATCGCCTGTTACACATTATATTGAATGGGCTAAGAAAGAAGAATGCTGGGAACAGGTCAAAAATAATTCGTGGAGTTTCAATATCAATGAAATAAAAGCCGACTTCATAGATGAAAAGAATCCTCCGAAGCGTAATATTGTTGCCGACACTGAAAATTCTGAAGAAACCCAACAGCACGAAGAAAACTTGATTCGCTCCATTCCACCTGCCCTTTGGAAAAAAATAGAAACTTGGGGAAAAGATTCAGGCTTCCTTTCAGCAACCCAACAAGCTTTTGCAGGTTTTGATATATCAAACAAAGTAAAGTTCAATCGCAATATATCCGAAAGCGAACGCATAAAAGCAATGGCAATTTTTGAGATTGTTTGCCAACACAAAATTGATTTGCTTTCAGAAGCGGACGATTTAACAGAACAGCCAAAGGAAAAAATAGAAGCCACCGACCACGAAATAACCATTGAGTTAGTGCAGAAAATGGCTGATTGGGATAAACGTCGCCGTGTTCTCAAAGATTGGCAATGGAATGTGCTTAATGATATTGCTTCGGGAAAATATCCCCTTAATGAACGATACGCTTGGGGTTGCAAAAAGAATCTTGAAATATTGAAAAAACACGGTTTTACGGAAGATTAAATCTTGTTTTTCGGAGTTCGTTGATATTCAACAATATTTTCGGCAACCATCATTATTTCTCTTTCTCTTTCCTCATAAAATTTCATATAAATTTTGCGAGGACGATTTTCGAGTATTGCTGCCTCAACTCTATTAACCAACGGTACAATATCATGTTTGTGAGCGTGTCGTATTTCACATTCCCAGACAATTAGAACGTTCCAGCCCAAAGCAGCAAGTTTTTCTGCATTGATTTTATCCCTTTCCTTGTTTGAAGATATTTTATGAACCCAAAATTTCATATTTGTTTTTGGGGTATAGGCGTATTTGCAACCCTCGTGCCTATGCCAGAAACAGCCATTCAGGAAAATAACCGTTTTATATTTAGGTAGAACGATATCTGGTTTTCCGGGTAGTTTTTTATCATTTACACGATACCTAAATCCTCTTGAAAAAAGGGCTTTACGCAATATCAATTCGGGTTTCGTATCCTTTGACCGAATTTTAGACATACATTCCGACCGTTTTTCTTTATCCCAAATATCCATTTAGATAAATATAGTACTCCTTTTTATGATTTTTAAACAACAAATTTAGAACAAATAATCTGATTTTATACCATCAGCCCATCCAATTTATCCACCGCATCCCGTTTGCTCTTGTCAATGACTTTGGCATAAATCTGGGTAGTTTGTATATCGGCGTGTCCTAAAATCTTGCTAACTGTCTCAATTGGAACCTCTAAGCTTAGCAAAAGGGTCGCGTTCGTATGTCGAGCTACGTGAAATGTAACTTTCTTCTTAATACCCGCTGTAAAAGCCCATTGCCGCAGTTGCAAGTTCACATATCCACCGCTTGGAAATTTGAACACTGAATCATTGTCTTTTTCATCGTTTCTTTCCGGCAAATATTTTACAGCCGACTTGCTAATCGGCAGATATTCTTGCTTTTTTGTTTTCTTTTGAACGTAATTAATAAACATATTCCCATTGTTATCTTTTTGCAATTTGCCCCAAGTCAGCCCTTTTACATCGCTGAACCGCAATCCACTGAAACAGGAAAACAGAAATCCGTTTTTGATATTCGGATAGAAGCAAGGAGTGTTTACGAGTGTATTCACTTCCTCAATCGTTAGGTAACACACTTCTGTTGTTAATTTTTTCAACTTGTTTTCAGATTTTATATAGTTGAATGGATTACTATCTGTTATTTCGTCTGAAATAGCGCTGTTGATGACCGTTGCCAATAGTTTCATATATCCCCATTGTGTGTTTTGGGATAATCGTTTTCCTGTATTACCGTTTACTGCTGTTTTCAGATATTCGACAAAACCTTGACAATAGTTTTTGTCTATTTGTTTGAAAGTCGTTTTTTCGCCATCGTATTTTTTTAAGTGATACGCCAATGCAATATATGCCATACAAGTGCCGCGTTTATCACCCGACCTTTCCTGTTTTTTCTCTGCCAACGTTTTCACATACTCAATCAAATTGACTTTTGACCGCACTGAACCCATAGAAAAACCGTGCCGATTATTTTGCAATTCTACAATCTTTTGTGCTTTAATGGCATTGGCAAGTTTCCAAGTTTCCTTATTCGTTTCTTTGTTCGTGGCAGAAGTTTCGGGTACTAAATACAGTTTCAAAAACTCATATTCCCGCTTTCCCTCAATGTAGCAATCCAAATAAAGCGATTGATTGCCGTTGGCAAGTTTTTTCACTCGTAACCGAATTGGTTCTTTGATTTTAGAAATTCCTTTTGTTTTCATAAATTATTTAACAATTAAAACGAAACAAAGGTAAATGAAGTATTTGAAAAAAACAATAGCAAGTAACAAAATTAACTTTTAATAGAAACAAATAAGTAACAAAATAAGTCATAAAAAAGTTAATTCAATAGAAATCAAAGTGTCAAATTTTGCTATTCATAATTATTGTAAATATTTTATTATTAGTTATTTAGTTTCTATTATTTGAATTTTGGTTTGATGTTATTTTCAGTTGATTTTTTTAGTTTGTTATTGCAAGAATAAAGCTAACGCTTTTTCTAATATGTTAAATCAAAATTGTTCTCTCTATATTGTTATTTTTTAAATATTTGTACAAACGTATATAAAATTATTAATACTGCAAAATATATTTTACTTACACGAAAATAAAAGAAGTAAGAAAAACAAAAACACCAATAACCCTATGAGATTCCATAGGATTCTTTTCTTAGACATTTTGAATTGTGATTGTGGCCTATAAATAATACTCATACTTTATTTTGATATTTACATTACCATACTCCTCTAACGTTCTATTGAATGTCATTTGAAAATTTGCGAAGTTTTCAGATGCAAAAATAAAGCTAACGCTTTTTCTAATATGTTAAATCAAAATTATTCTCTCTATATTGTTATTTTTTAAATATTGCACAAACTTACATAAAAATATTGATAATTTGCAATATACTGGCGAAATATTAAGAGTGTTGGAAAAAATCTTTTTTGTAGCCGGAGTAATTTGCGAACCTTGCTCTCGAAGAGAGCTAACCTGTATAAGCAGTAGCCTCAGGCTACTGTATAACAAGTACATATACTCTTATCCCTGCCTGCGTAGCAGGCAAACCGATAGATGCCGATACGTGTTTTTCCTGTAAGTATGCCTGCGATGCAGGCAAGGGAGATGTAAGTATATCTTTGTTATACAGTACGCTGAGCGTACTGCTTATATAGGTTGGCTCTCTTCGAGAGCTATTGTTGTATTTTGTGACTATGCTTCCGTCGTCTTAGAAGCAAGGCTCCCGCCTTGCAAATAAACTCATTCTTATTTCTCCATTTCATGTACACATTAATTCCATTTTGCTCTGTTTGTTCTTGTTGCAAAGCTGGAGCTTTGCTTTTAATTCGACGTAACGAGACATTACGCCGAGCTTGGGTCTCTGTCTTTTTTATGGTCTGTCTATCAATAAGTATTTTTGCTTTAAATCTTTTTTAAATGCTGTTAATGTAGTAACTTTTAACGTTTTGCTTTCTATTGGAGTTTCCAGTACTTTTTTATCTCCGGAAATCAAATACTTGGCTTTTCCTTGTATTGCAAGGTCGAATAGAAAATTATCTTTGGGGTCTGGGCAGTTTTTAAACGTTGGTTCTGTATGGAAAATGTAGAAATATCCAAAAACAGGTTGATAAATTCGTCCAAATCAATATTGTATTTAGCAAATTTTTTGCGCGATAATACTTCCTTAATTTCGGCGACTAAGGGCAGCGAACGCAAATATACGACATCATAATCCAATGCTATCTTTGCCAAGTCATAAAACTTTCCACCAATAACGTGGCTAACCCAAACATTGGTATCAACGACTGCTCTATTTTCCATTGCGATAATCTCTAACTTCTTGTACAATTTCAGCCATTGTCATTTTTGTGGCTCGCTTATTGATTGACATATCTAATCTTTTTGCCCTGTCCAACAGTTCTTTAGCATTTTCTTCTTTGCTTTTTGGGGCTGTTAGAATATGAGTGCCAAAAAATGCTTTTATGCCCGGTATTGCCGCTATTGCCCCAAACATACCACTTGCCGTTCTGTCGTTTTCGTTATAATCAAATACTACGGTTGCCATAATTGTAAATTTTAATATTTTCCAGCTGCAAAGATAGCATATAATTTTAATTCTGAACCATGAAAACTTTTTTTTGAATTTTTTTCAGTATTTTTCTCTCACTGTCCACACGCACTGTCAACTCCCGCTCGGCGGAAGCTCCGCTTCCGTCGTCTTAGAAACAAGGCTCCCGCCTTGCAAATAAACTCATTCTTATTTCTCCATTTCATGTATACATTAATTCCATTTTGCTCTGTTTGTTCTTGTTGCAAAGCTGGAGCTTTGCTTTTAATTCGACGTAACGAGACATTACGCCGAGCTTGGGGGTCTGCGGGAGTACACTACCGCTTGCGTGAAACCGCTCGTTAGGCGACGCCCTTTTATAATTTGACTTAGAATAAATTTCCATAAAAATATTTAACCCACTCTGTGTATGTATCCTGGGCAGAAAGGCAAGTGTCAATCAAATAACCTCTCACTTTTCCAAATTCTTTTAACCCTCGATAATAATATTGCTTATGATTGTCATCTATGATAAATGGGATTATGTTATTTTTTAAACACTCTCGAAACATAA
>JGI20166J26741_11568696_pt1 | contig 11976 bp, 13 predicted proteins | sample TergutCu122P5_FD_26741 | JGI IMG/M metagenome (IMG submission 26741) | reverse complement strand
CTTGTCCGGCCATCCTGATAATATTTTGTAATCCCCGACAAACGGATGAGTTGTTTATTGTTTTCAGCCATATCTTTCAAAATGATAAGTTTGTTGCAAATCTCTTTTTTATATTTCCTATCGCATACAATGGATAAACGTTGATTTTTTCATTTTTTCGGAGCAGGATTTTATGTATTTTGCAGTAAATTCGTACCATAAATCACCAAATTTTGCAATAATTTCGGAGCAAAGATACAGAATTTTTCCGAATCAAACATCCATGATAAGTAAAAAAGTATTGCGCATTTCTGCGGATTTCCGTAAAGATGCGCAAAGATTATTTCAAAACATGCAAGCCGGAAAAACAATTTTTGAGCGAACGGTTAAAATTTGCGAATGAATGGTAACGATAGATCAAATAATCTCTTTATTTTTGCGCAAATTTTTTCGTAAATTGTTGTTTAAATGGAGAAACTGTTTGACAAAATCCGAATTTTAATTGTTGATGATGAAATTGATGGACGGGAGTTTTTGTCCGAACTCGTAAAAGAGATTTTACCGAAAGCCCGGATAACCAAAACAGGAAATCCGTTAGAGGCGATTGAAATGATCAAAAAACGTTCTTTCGAAATAATTTTTACCGATATTCGGATGCCATACCTCACAGGTCTTGACATGTTGAAACAAATCAAGGCGATGGGGCATGACCCTTATACCATATTGGTGTCGGCATACAACAAGTTCGATTATGCACATGAAGGTATAGAAGTAGGTGTAAACGGCTACATATTAAAGCCTTTGACGATTGAAAAAGTACAGCGGGCGATCAACCGTTATGTCGAATTACGGAAAAATGCAATTGAAGTAAAAACCATTACGGTGATACGGGGAAATGACACATTTCCAGTTAATATTCAAGATATTGTAGCAATCAGTAAAGAGGATCGTTTTTTTATAAGCATCTATCTCCGGGACAGTATACTGAAAAGCATCAGCAGCAGTTTGTTAGAAGTAAAGAAATATCTGCCACAGCATTGCATTTATATCAACCGCCGTACCATCGTTAATAGCCACTGTGTGAAGAAATTTTGTCACTTCTCAAAGACACTGGTTATCGAACATTTAGGCAAAGACCTCTATTTTGAGGCAAGTCGCAACGGCAGCAAAAACTATCTCGAACAATGTCAGAATGTAATTGGGTAAGCAGATGAAAAAGAGATTTTTATTGTTGTTCTTCCTGTTTCTGTCTTCATTTGTGCAGGAAGTTCGGAGCAAACAGCCCGGACAGTGGGAACATTCGCTGTCGCATCGCTACTACGGTGTGCGGCAGGGATTGGGGCAGACGCAGGCGTTTCATCTTTTTCAAGATCACCACGGCTATCTCTGGATTTCACACGATGCTGGCGTTGACCGTTTCGACGGGATCGCTTTCCGGCATTACAGCGAGACGCTTCTGCAAATGGGCAAAATAATTTTTCATATTTGCCAATATGCCGACACCATGTTTTTTGCATCAACAATCGGTATTTCGGTCTTATATCCCAACGATTCGACGCATTTTATTCCTTACCCTGACAACCTTTCAGTGATGGATATAGCAAACGTGAACTGTTTTTACTCCGATGAAAATACGCTTTATATTTCCAATTTGCATGAACGAAATGAAACCAATTATCATGGAAAAGCGTCAATTTACAAATTCGACCTGCGTACAAAAGTTTTTACCCTGATAGCTGACCGCCAATATATGGCAGTCATCGCTAAATCAGGTGATAAAATATTCGTATTCAGCAATATCACTTATGATTCCGATCATCCCGATCTGCAAATATACCGTCTCGAAAATGACCGGATTGAACTTGTCCAAACCATCGGACGGGGGAAAGAATTTGTTGATGGTGGTAATTTCTTCAGAGACTGCACCGGTTGCCTGTTTTGGTTGAGGAATAGCCCTCTTTACAGCGATATATCTGAACTGACACCTGACGGTAACGACCATTTTCGCATTACGCCCCTGTTTCAATTACCGAAAGAATACTTCGTATATATTTTTAGCATTGACGATCAGACAATTGGATTCTCTAAGATGGCTCAACCCATGAATTACGCTTATTCATTGCGTGACAGAACCATTCGGCCGCTGCCCATCAACAGTTTGTTTATCCGCCACGCTATCAGAGACAGAGACGGTCGCCTTTGGCTCGCCACCGAAGATGGTGTTTATGGCTGCAACCGCCTGGAGTTTGAAACTTTTCAACTCGGTTTGGCCAAAAATGACAATATCTGGAGCGTGCTTCACGATCGGGACGGGAATACGTGGTTTTCGACTTACGGCAACGGGCTGTGGATGGCAAAACCTGATGGCACACTGCATCGTGCTGTCAATTCAACAGTTCCCATAATCGATGGATACACGGGCAATACGACCGACCGGAAAGGCAGAATCTGGCTGACCTCCGGCGACGGATTATTGTGTTACCGGCCCGGAAAATACGACAGTGGAAAATTAATTCGCAGAGGGGCAGCTTTAATAGCATATTACGACAGTATTACCGATAAAGTTTATGCAAGCGGAAATCATGAGCAGACAAGAGATATGGTCGCCGTTGATATGAACCTGCGGGATACTGTCATTTCTCTTGGGCAACAATTTATCATCAGTATCAGTCGCGACGGTAACCGGAGACTGCGAATCGGTACGTTTGCCGATCAGTATTATTTGGACGAAATAACGCAAACCATCGTCCGCGACACGACTCCACGCCCGTATGTGCGAGGCATTATTGCCATGGCGCTTGATTCGGAAGGGACGCTGTGGAAAAGCACACAAGACGGCGTTTTTGCAGAAAATCTGCAAGGGACGGACACACTCATCTACCATAAAAATAAGATTTACTTTATGCTTTGCTGGAGCAACAAATACATCATTTTCGGTGGTGTCGGCGCTGAATTGTTTATACTTGACTTGCAAGCGTTTCACCGGCAAGGGCGTGTCCGGATTCGTTCTTTCACGTATTACGACGGCTTCGACATCTTTGAATGTGGACAGAATGGCGCCTCTATCGACCCCGACGGCTATGTATGGATAGTTGGCGGTGATCGTGTCATCAAATTCCATCCCGATACGTTGATGACCATGCCTGAGCCTGCCCTCTCTCAGCCGTATATCGTCACTGTCAGCAGTTCACACAGAGACGGCAGTTGGCATGTATTGGATATGGAACAGCCGGTTCGACTTGCCAATGACGCCAACTTCCTGAAATTTGATATTTTGCAAGCGGCGCTCAATGCACCCGACAGTTTGCGTTTTCGCTACCGGCTGCTCGGTTACAACGAAGACTGGACGTTTACCGCTTCACCGCCTGCACGCAGTTTTACGTTTCAGAACGTGCCTTTCGGGACGTATCGGTTAGAGATACAATCTTCGCTCGGTAATGATGTCTGGTCGGCAAGCGTCTTTTCGCCCGACATCCATATCAACGCTCCTTTCTGGCTAACCGCACCCGGATTGTTGCTGCTTGGCCTGATGCTTGCCATACTTGTTTATTTTCTGTTCCAAATGGTGCAGCGACGTATCGCCCTCAAACAAAAAGAAGCACAGGAAATCGAACAAATGCGCTTCCATGCCGTTCAGCACAAGTTTATTCCGCATTTCACACGCAATGTGCTCAACTCTGTTAATTATCTGATGGTTAAAGACCCTGAAAAAGCCCGAATGATCATTGACGAGTTCGCTACTTTCTCTAACGAGACGCTGCTTAACAGTGAACGCTTTTTCTGGTCGCTTGATGAGGAAGTGGAATATGCCCGGCGTTACCTGCTCCTCGAACAAATCCGTTTCTCTGACCGCCTGAAGTTTCATTTCGACATTGACTCAACCATCGACATGAAAATGAATGTCCCGATGATGATCTTGCATACTTTCTGCGACAATGCGCTTAAACATGGTTTACGCCACAAGGCAGGCGACTGGTTGGTCATTACCAAAATTTACCGTGAAGGAGGTGCGGTTGTTATCTCTGTCGAAGACAACGGAATCGGACGTACTTGCGCCAACGAAATTTCTACCGAAGGTACGCGCGAAGGTATCAAGATATTAGAAAAGCAGCTTGAATTTTTTAAACGCGCTAACAACAAAACCGCCCGCCTTTCGCTTATTGACCTCCATGATACTGATGGACAAGCCATTGGAACACGCAGTGAGATTCGGATCGGTGATTAGAAAGCCGGACAGCTAAAAAACTTTCAAATTCGTATCGTTAATTACAACTGTATCGCCTGCCTGTTTAATAACCGCAATGCCTTGGTCTATACATTCCTGTTCTAATTCAGGATAAAAACTCATGGAAGCTAATCCCAAATAAATTTTAAAGTCTTTATAATTAGGAAATAATATACGAAAAGTTTCTGCCTTCTTCAGTACTGTGGGAATATCTTTCAGGTGTGCCTTATATTTCACCTCAATAATCGCCACCGAAGTGTGATTATACAGCACAATATCATATTCGTCTTTAAGCCCTTGCCAGAAATTTTTTAGATTTTTTGCTATATCATCAAATTTTTCACCGAAGAAGTTTTTTTGTCCGTTCTCAAACGAATTGAAAAAATATTCTTCGGCAAATGAACCGTGATTATATGCCCACGAACCAACGGTTTTACTCACTTCTTTTACAATCCGTTCAGTCTCTTTCATTTGCAGCACATTCTCTTGCAATATTCTGTCGGTCTCTTTCTGTGATTGAGCTATTTCCTGTAAAATCGCCCGTATTGTTTCAGGCGTTGCAGGCTGCATGTTTTGTACATTTTCCATAATTTTCACGCTTTTACTTTTTACTTTTTGCAAAAGTACAACTTTTTTTTGAATGATTCATCGTTTTTGCTTCTCAATTTGTTTTCGACAAATCAGGGTTTTACAAAGCTAACATTTTTTCAAAATCAGAATCCAAACAAATCACAGCATTTCCAAAGGGTTTTCCTTCCTTGATTGAATATTCTTTTAATCCTCCGCCTCCCGTTGATAATGTTTCAACATCTTGCTCATAATAATCCGTATCTATTAAATTTATACTCCCGAACCACTTACTTGAATCTGCTTCAAAATGCAGTTCTTTGAGTTCTGCATTGAATGAATGTCCGCAATCGTAATACCATAAACTACGCTTATAAATTAACTGCATATTCTTTTTTACAGGATTGTATTGAAAACCGTAGTTAGAAAAAGTATTCCATGCTGCGCCTTCTGTATTATCAAAAGAAAAACCAAAAGATTCGGATTTTAAATGTGCTTCCCGTAACTCTACAGGATCAAGTTTTACGCTTCTTATCGGTTTATAATCAAGCACAGATAACCTACATTCAAAATAATAATAAATAATTATCTTTAATCTGAAACTGTATTGAATCTTTGTTTTGATACAGGAAAACAGAATCCATTTTCCCGTCATTATCCAAATCCTTAATAAGGGTTTCTATCCGTTGACAGTTGTCGTTAGCGCTTAAATTAGTTTTTGGGTTACAAGCCGAAAAACCAATAAGAATAAAGGCTATTAAACTAAATTTTAATATTTTACATTTCATATTTTATCACTTTTATACAGTATTTATCTTGAGTTTTATTGATTTGTTTGCAAGCGTGGACGCCTGTTTTTAACCCGCCGTAGCGTCTTTTCGCTACGGCGAGCATAGGGTGCGAACATTAGTTATCCACAATCTACCATTTTCGTAGATTTCATCTATGGTTAATAAAGTGTCGTCTCTGCGCGTCTTTTATCTTGCCCCATGTAAAACTAAAAACTCCTTGTATTCTTCTCTGCTGCTTTGTAAAATGCTCTTTTTGTTTCCGCCTTCTCTAAGGTCAGGATTGAGATTTGCTCCATGTTCCACCAGCCATGTTATAAACTCAAGATTATTTTCTTTTTGCACATTTATTGATAATGTATTCCATGAATTGTATCCATCCATTATTCCTGATTTCGATTGGATTGCGTTAATATCTGCACCCTTTTCGATAAGCAATTTCTGCATCTCAACACAACCTGAACGCGCTGCTGAAATCAAAACTGGAGTTAGTAATTCAGGATGACCATTGTCACTTTCCAAAAAATATTTATAATTAGGATTGGCGCCCATATCCAACAGTACCTTACAATAATTGTAATTTGAACATACACCTATATAATTATACAAATTTTTATCCAAGTCACCCTGCGCTACTTTAAATCCATATCCCTTTAATTTATTAATCGTGTTCCAATCTCCTATATTCATAGCATTTGCTATCGGGTTCGTTTTTAATGTAAAAGTTTTAATTGTTTCATTCAGTTTTGAGTTCCCTTGGGTTGGATTAAAAATCTCCTGTAAAAGAATATCTATCATTTTTTCGTTTTTTGAATTGATAGCATATTCAAGTGGAGTATGGATTAATGTTATATCCCGAGTAATTCTTGACGGTCCTTGTATAAATGATTCTTTCCCATTTACAGGACGCGGCACAAGTACCATCCTGTCATATTGTATCAAAAAGACAGCAACGTCATTTGCCTGAGATCGTATAGCTCGTATTAAAGGATCACCTCCATCCTTTCCATCCCTCCAATAGAGATCATTCGTATCAAAATAATTTGCAGAAGCATCATTTTGTAAGAATAATTTTACTTTTTCAACATCATTCGCTTCTACTGCTTTCAAAAACAACTTTTGTACTTCATCAGATGCCGGTTTTTTCATTTGGGCAAAAATAAACTCAAATGGGGTTAGCAACAGGGTCATGATTATAACAATGTATAATCTTAAATAATTCGTTTTTTTTGTTTTAAATTGTAACATAATAATTTAATATTTAGTTTGTTAGTATTTATTTTTTAATTTTATAAAATCTATAAATCATTTATCCGAAACGCAACGCACACTCATTCCGACTTGGCGAGCCCCGCCGCCCAAGTGCGGACTAATACTATTGAAGAACAGTGTGTACGGGTCAGGATTCTTAATAGTACTATCAAATACCGTACTACTCCAATAATTGCCGCTATTTTCTTCGAGTAGCATGCTACTGTTGATATCGCGCCACCCTGCGATAGGCAGGAAAATTTGGTTAGGGGCCGTACCGAAAAGAGAACCTTCTACCCCATTGCGGGTTGTCCAAACACGACCTGAATCAATAAGTTTTTTTAACTCTAAGTCGGTAGGTATCCGCCAACCAGAAGGGCAAGGGTCATTATTGCGCGTCCAGCTTGTGCCGGAAGGGATAGAACGGTCCCAACCGGGAACTGTTCTGTCTGTTGTATTCCAAGCTCTTTTTCTGTTCCATTGATAGAATTTGCCTGCACTTTCCGGAGTTGGAGCAAAAGTACCAGGTTCGTCCACATTCCGGGTAGCCCATTTCACACCGTTAATGATGACCCCTTCATCAGTAGTGGAAGAATTTTGTCCATAAGATAGTACGCTGATAAGCGTAAAAACTAATAAAATACATTTTTTCATATTCTTTTCTTTATTAATTTTTTATTTATCCGAAACGCAACGGACATACATTATTAAATTGGGTGGAGAAACTCCGCCAACACTTGCTCCGATGATCCCAAAATTCATATTCATTTTTCATCTTTTCTACTATTTACTTCCCGCTTCAATATAATCCACCCTCACATAATCCACCGAAATAATACCGTTTTTATACACCATGAAACCATAATTCGAGGTAAAAGGCTTGAAATTGATTTTATACACAAAACTCTTATCTTCAAATAGATACATCATGTTTTCCACTTTTCGCAGGGTATAGGTATGATGCACGTTTTTGGCTAACCCCGATGGCTTATTGTATAAAACCGTGTTATTTTTACTGACATAATTGCCTATCTCCACCGTATTTTTATCATTGCTGATAAGCGCCAGATAATTCATCGTGGTGGCATTATCGTCCACACCCCAAATAACGCCCATAAAGGGTTCGGCGCTTGTTATCGCCGTAAAATTGAAAAGAACACGCAACTCTATTTGGAAATCAACATTTTGATTCAAGTTGGGAATGCCTTTCCATGTGTAATGACTCTGCTTACCCTGAATAACCAATTCGCCATTGGCATATCCTGTAAGCGAATACTCGTCGTTTTTTTCAGCCCAGTCGGATGTTGCCGCACTGGTAAATTCCTGCAAATAAACATTAGTGGACGGCTGCATCTGTCCGTAAACTTCAGGGCGCAGGCGGGTGTCTTCGGCGCCATCACCGAAAAACGCATCCATAATGTCCTGCTCGTTTTCTGTTTTGTCGCAAGCAAATAAGAGGCTTACGGTTGCTATTAGTATAAGTATCTTTTTCATTATCTATCTCTTTCTTTTAAATAATCTAAATACTTTGAATATTCACTGTTATGATGTTTTCTAATGGCAAGACAGTGTATAGCATCTTCTTCATCTTTCAAATTTAGACCTATTTCGCCATCACCACTATAAACTCGAATAAGTTTTGTTTCATTGGTATACTCTTCCAATTCTTTATAAATATATCCTCCGTCGTATCCATTCTCAAACTCAATTAACTGTTTATAAGTATTGTTACCAGTTTTGGAGTGACCGGCCGTAGTTTCCCATTTTCCTCGATTTTTAACCTTCAAATAATATTTACTCCAATCAGTAGTAGTTGTATTATTAGTGTTATTGTTTGAAATACTATTGCTTTCAGAAGATACTCTATCGTCTCTATCGCTTGACCTCGAAGAATAACTGCTTCCTACACCGGAATCGCCGGTATATGGTTTAATATATTTATAATAAATTTCTGCCCCTTTTAAAAAACCCGTCCACGCTAAGTTCAAACCATCATCATATCCCGTTTGATTGAATTTGACGCCTTCACCCCAAAATTTGTCGTAGAGTGTGCCGGCGGGAAGTCCATTTTTTGCGAAATATTGCCAGGCATTTTGTAATTCAAGCTGTTCTTTTGATACGGGATTAGGATAATAACGTACTTTAGCTACTTCATCTTTTAATATTAGTTCTATTGACATTTTTACAACCAACGCATTACCTCCTATTTTCTTGTCTCCCTCGCCAAAATCAATTTTAGTTGCATATAAATATTTTCCCCCGGCAGGAATTTCGGGTATATAATAACTCCCATACTTAAAGCCAACTATATTTTCTGACGTAGATTTAAGTCCTTGCTTTGCAAGATCATAAAAATCAGGTACAGCTTCGCCCGAAGATAAACCAAGAGCTTGTATTAATTCTCCCACCCCTTTTGATAAATTTGATAAAAAATTATCTGCATTATTTGCCCATTCTTGTAGTCGGTCATTTCCTGCTTTTGCCGATACTTTCCAAAAAAGCGTACCGCCTGCCTGAATTTCTACCGGCAAGTCAAATTTACTGTTATTTTGCACCTCCCCAAATACCATGTAACTGATTTCGCCTTGTTCTTGAACGACCAAAGCAGTGAATGGGCTTTTTTTCCACGTTTCCCATTGCGTAGCATCCGAACCGATTGATTGAATATTCAGTATTTGAACTTTTTTATCATCCTCAATGATTTTCTTGAATTTTTCGTTGATTACCTTTTTAAAATCATCTTCCGATATTTTAATATCTGCATAAATCGGATTTGCAAGACCTTTCCCAAACTGCTGTAACACATCGGTACCTGTACTGTAATTAGGCTCGATTAAATCCCAATATTTTGACAATAAATCCGTTTTTTTATTAGAATAAGAAAGCCAAGTATAATTTGAGTTAAAGTTATCAAACTGTTCAACGGATTTTGGAGATTGCAATAAATACATTGCATTGAAATAATTTCCCTTTATATTTTCAGATTTACTGTATAAATCATTTACAGTCAAATTAAAATCTTGTCCATAAGCGTTTTTCAATTGATTCATTTCAGAAACTAAGGGTACCTTACTTTTAAAAGCATTGGCTACTGCCAATCGTTTATTATTAAATGAACTATATGTACTCGCAAAATTCAAAGCATTATTGACGTTTTCAATTTTATCCACACATAATTCCGCTGCATTTGAAACCGGATATTTTTTTACGGCAGCGGCAATGTCGTCATACGACGGGCTGCTTTCTATATATTTCATTTTTGCATCCCCTACATATTGATTGCTTGGGTATAAATCAATTAAAGTCGGCAAATCAGTTCTGTTTATTGAATTAATTCCTTGCTTAAAAACATTATCAGTTTGCGAACTGTTCGGAAAAACAGTCTTGAAATCTCTGACATCATTAATATTTTTTACAGTATAACTGTTTTCTGCATTAGAATTGATAATGGTAAAATTACTGTTTGATCCTGCAAGAAAACGATAATTACTATTTGCTTTTTTTATCCAATTGTTGGGGTTTGTAACCGGATAAATCTTGTTTTTTCCTGCAATCTGATCAATCAAATAGGCAACGGTTGCTCCGGCAAGCGCGCCTACGGCAGCGTTTGCAACCCGGACAGGCTCTTTACCGGTAGCTGTCTGCTGTTGAATGAGGTTCATGTTGTAACCGCCGTAAGCGCCGGCCCCTATTAAGCCGACATTGAAAACGATATCCAGCGCATTACTCTTTTTCTTGTACTGTGCGTTCGAGACATTTACTCTTTTGTTATAATCAGGAGAGCTAACGCTGCCTGCAATAGGTCTGCTGGTGTAGCAGCTTTGAAATAAAACGCTCAGGATAAGCAGACAAACTGTTGTTTTTATTATTTGTTTCATACTATTTTATGGTATTTTTATTGTTAATTAAAACTTCGCGCCGGCAGTTATCGAAAACACATTCAGAGCTGTCGGCTCAGACAAAGACAGGGATTGCTTGTATTCGCCTTTTATGTAGAAATTACCGAGATTGATGCGCAGGCCGCCTTTCCACATGGGCGAAGAAGTCCCTTTAGAGCCTATCAGTTTTGCGCTATCGCTGTCGCTGCTTTTGTTGCCGTCTTCGACACGCAAACTCGATGTTTGGTAACCTAAACCAATATACGGAGTAATAATCTCTGAAATCTTACCCCAATCGGGCAAAAAAGGAGCGTAGGATATATATACGCCCAACCCCAGCCAATTGACCGATTTATTAGCAAAATCCGGATAAAAGGCATTTGAACTAACATCGAAAGTGGAATAATAACCTTCCAAATCAAATAAAACCGGAGTGTAATGTATAAAATACGCAACTTCCACGCCACCTTTATTTTTGATAGCAGCAGCATTTCCGGTAACATTATCGTAATATACAGAATTGAAAAAGGAAATTTTTTGATATCCAATTCCTATTCCGGTTGTAACTTGCGAATGAAAATAACTTCCAATTCTTCTTCCCGAAGAATGGTCGAGGTTCAGCCCAGTGTTATCCTGAGCGTGAACATTTCCGATGCACAGTAGTGCAATCATAATAAATAATAGAATTTGCTTTATTTTCATTGTTATTAAAAATTTATTTAGTTAAATGACGCAACGATTGCCAATTTGTTAATGATGAAGAAGGCTCCGCCTGCCCCAAGATTAAAATCTGTATTGGAAACACCGTCAATACCTGAGATTTTCAAACCCAAATTTGTGGTATGGGCGTTAACAAAAATAGCGCCTTTTGAGAAATTTGACTCCTGTGCGCACAGGGAAAAGACACTTACAACTAAAATTGCTGCACTAAACAAAATCTTTTTCATATAAAATTACTTTTTAAAAATTTAACGCTGCAAACGTAATACGAAATTTTTAACACAAATGGAACAATATGCCCCTTTTTTCCTGAACGGTTAAAATTTGCGAATGAATGGTAAAGAAAAGCTCAAATAATCTCTTCAATTCTGCAAGTCTCATGGTTAAAATGCAGGCTAATATTGGTTCGTTGAAGTTTTCACTTGGTAAAACTTTTTCTAACCGGCTTTAGACAGTTTATTCAAGCAGTGTTCGATGTCACATGCAACAAATCATCTCAATATTGATCATAGCACTTATAGTCAATAAAATACAAACAGATATAAAAGTGATGAGTTATACTTTCAAA
>JGI20166J26741_11568363_pt1 | contig 11979 bp, 7 predicted proteins | sample TergutCu122P5_FD_26741 | JGI IMG/M metagenome (IMG submission 26741) | reverse complement strand
GAGTCTCAGAACGCGGCCTTGTTCTTCCAGTCCGGGTCGAAGACGCCGCCCTCGGCGACGTAGATGTAGTCGCGGTAGCTCTCGGCCAACAGCACGGGCGGCACCTCGTCCAGGGTCAGCGTACGCGAGCGCCCCGACTCGAACGTCAGATCGGTGACGGCGGCGGCGATCTGCTCCTCCGGCACGTAGCTGCCGGTGAAGGAGATCACCACGCGGATGCCGACCGACTGGTATGTCTTGAAGTACTCGCTGAACCAGCCGCCGTCCTCGGCCTGCGAGCGCGCGTAGCCGCGCTTGGTGGCGCGTCCTCGGATGGTGAACGAGTCGGACAGCCAACCGCGATGGTCGGTGATCTCGGTGGCCCCGGGCGTGAACGCCGGTCCGCCGGACTCGAACTGGCCGAACAGCGGCGTCACCTTGTAGTCGCCAAGGTGCGTCCGCCAGGCTGCAACCTCCGCCTCCGACATCGTCGACGCGTGGGCCAAGCCGACTCTGGCGTCGTCAGCCAGCGTCACGGCCTCGTCGTCGGCGTCAAGCAAATCGCCCTCGACGGTGGGACGGAACAGGCACCGTGCCGGCGTCTCCGGGTTCTGCACCCAGACGAGGCTCGACAGCAGGTGCTTCATGACGGGGTGGGCGAACAAGTCCTCGCGCCACGACACCGCGTCCCACGTGCGACTGGTGCACATGGCCTCGAACAGGCGGGCCGTCTGCAGGTCAACCACCTGCTTCAGCTCCTTCTTCGAGACGGTCAGCTGTGCCCGCGCCTGCTTCACCAGCTCAGCGTCGTCGGCAGAGGCCGGCGCCGGCAACGCCTTGACCGGCTTGCCGTCCGCGCCCGACAGCTCGATGCCGTACGCACCAGTCTTGGCGTTGCACCCGATGCGGCCGACGAACTGCCGCGGCCCGTAGTCCAGCGTCAACAGGCCGTCGTCCTCGAAGCCGGCGGTGGGTATCGTGCGATCGGCCAGCTCGTCGGGCGTCCAGCCCTTGCGCTCGGCGATCTGCTCGACGAACTCGACCGCCTTCGCCTGCACCGTCGCCTGCTTGTGGCGCCGCGCCACCTGCAACACCAGCTGTATCGCGGCCGGGTCGTCGTTGGGGGAAGCGGCCGTGATCAGGGCCTCGACCTGCGCGCGCCGCTGGCCGTGATCGCGGATGTAGCGCTGCACCGCCTGCAGCACGTGGTGGCCGGGCGCGCCGCACGTCAGCGCCAACAGGCCCTTGCAGCTGATCGCGCTGCCCAGATACTCGCTCATCTTCTCCTTACGCACCTCTTCGAGCACCTGGTCCGGGGTACGGTCGGCCCTTTCCTTGGTGTAGTCGTTCTTGCTGCGCTTGTACCAGTCCTGGTACTGCTGATACCGCCTCGGGCCCTCCACCGCAGCGTAGGCGCGCGCCTCCTCGTCCGTCGCCGTGCGGGTGTCCTGGGCGATCCAGGCGTCCAGCACGAAGCTGCCCAACTTCTGCTGCGATTCCTTGTCCAACAGCGACACGTAGATCGGGATCAGCCCGGCGCCGGCGGGGTCCTTCATCTTGACGGCCAGGGTGGCCCACCAGCGGATGGTGTCGGCGTCCACCGGCGCGCCGTCGGCCCAGCGGACCGCGGGCAGCATGGGCACCCACTCCATGTCGGTCGGCGGCTTGCCCTTGAGTCCCTTGGCTGCGGCCGCGGCCAGCGCGGCGGGGGTGAGGAAAGACGAGATGTCGCTGCCCAACCGGTTGAGCGCCGAGAGGATGGCGGCCTGCACCGGTTCATTGCGCTCCACCCTCAGGCGGGCCTGCAGCTCTTCGGCCGCATCCGGGTCGCCGAGGCGCCCCAACCAGGCGGCCGCCGAAGCCCGCACGTCGGCCGACGAATCCGACAAGCCCCGGATGGCCAGCAACCCCGCCCGGGTGTGCCTGGCCAGCAGTTGCTGCGCCTCCAGCCGGTTGGTCTTGCCGGTACCGAGGGCGATCTCGGCCAGACGCGGCACGTACTGCGGCGGCAGCGCCGGAAAGGTGTCGAGTATCTCGATGGCCTCGCTGACACTGCCCGCGTCCCCGTAGTTCCGGCCGGCCGGCGAGGGGCGCAGTCCCAGCACCTGCTCCAGCAACAGCGGATGCTCCAGCAGATAGGGCCACTTGTTCTCGGGTGAGATGTCCCTGCCCCACCAGCCGAATACGAGTTGGGCGATCTCGGATGCCGGGTCGGCCACGCCGACGGCCGTGGCGGCCCGCAGCAACAGCCGTAGGTCGACGTCGATGTCGCAGTAGTTCGAGACGCCCCACCAGCTGATGTACCGCCGGCCCTTGCGCTCCTGCATCGTCAACCGCATCGCCGGCAGCAGCCCGAGGCCCTTGACCTGGCGCAGCACCGGCCCGAGTTGCTTGACCGCCTCCGGCGGCGATTGCGTGGCGCCGTTCAGGTAGTCGCGCAGCCGCTGGATGTCGCCCGCGCCCATGCGGGACGCATAGGCGATGGCCGACTCGAACGTCTTGATATTGGATTTCTGCCAGGAATAGGGCGACTTCAACACCTTGAGATCGGCCACATCCTTGCGCATGCGCTCGACCCACGGCGGAATCGCCGCCAGGAGCTGAGCGTCGAACTCGTCCCCCAACGGCGCAGTGTCCAGCGGCTGGCACGGCGGCGCCTGAAGCGGTACCTCCATCTCGACCGGAGCGCCGACTGCGTCCGCCCGCCGCAGCGCCGCGTCGATCAGATCGGCCAGCTTGCCGGAAGCCTCGGGCAACCGCTGCTCCAGCACTGCCCGCCCGGCTTGCGAGCGGGCCAGCAGATCGACGACGCCGCCGACGTTGGCCGGGCTGCCGGTGCCAAGGGCGGCTTCCAGCACCTTGATGCGGAACTGCTCGGGCAGGCCCGACATCACGCTCAGCGTCTTCTCGCGCACCTGCTTGGACGATGCGACCGCCAGGACGCACAGCAGGGCCGGCACGCGCTCGCCGAGGCCGGGCGTCGACGTGACGACGTCGAGGGCGTTCAGCTTCCCCTCCAGCGACGCCTTGGCCACCGCCGTCATGAAGGTATCCGGCTGCTGCAGGGCGCGCTCGGCGGCGCCGGGCATGGGCCGCAACTGACTGTTGTATCCGACGCCGCCCTCGACCCAGACCCGGAACAACAGCGCCGCGACATCCTCGGACGCGACATCGTCGGCGAGGATCAGGGATGCGACGAAGTCCGCCGTCCAGGGCTTGTCGCCACAGATCCGGCTCTCGGCGGTGGTCAGGTGGGCCAGCCAGGGCGGCACGTCCGCCAGGCGCTTCAAGTCGAGACTGCCATACGCGGCGGCGAAGCGTCCGAACCGCACCCACTGCTCGCTCGTCAGCGCCGAAGGCTTGGTCATCAGCTTGTGCATCGCGATGTTCTGCTTGCCGGCGTCCCAACCGGGCACGACCTTCTTCACGGCCTTCTCCTGGTCGTCCGGCCAAAACCAGACCTGGATGCCCAGATTGCTGCCCAGCAGCCGCCGGATTGGGTCGGGCGACTTGGTCACCACGGACAGGATCTGCGGATCGCTGCCTTCGGCGATGTACGCCACGACGCCCTCGTACAGGGAAGACGACTCGGCCTTCAACACCTGCAGAACGTTGATCAGGGGCAGCGGGGCGGCGGACAGGCCCAAACCGGCTTTCATTTTCTCGAACATGACGACTCCTAGGGTTGGGAAGCGTCCACTCTATGTCAGCCGAAGGCGTCATCCAGCATTGACAAACGGTCAGCAATTAACTGAACTCGCAGCAGGGCATCCGGGTCGGCGGCGCCATCCAGCGCGAGCAGCGCACCGGCCAGGGTGGTCAGCGCCAGATCGGAGGCCTGCTGCGCCAGGCTCGTCACACGCGCCACCTGGCCGGGGCTCAGCCGCAGGCGGCCGGTGGCCGCGACGTCGAGGCACAGGTCGCGCGCGTCGTCGCACAGGCCCCTGACCGCCGAACGTGATGGCACGGATGTCATACGGGCGGCATCGGCCCGGCGCCGCCGCGCCTGCCACCAGCGGGCCAGCAGCCCCGTGGTCTTGCCCGGCAGGGCCGCGAAATCGAGATTGACTAACGTGGGGCCGGCGGGATCGCGAAGGAACACGGCTACCGGCCGCAGGGTACCGCCGGACCCCCGGCAGGCGAGCACGAACTGCACGGGCTTCTCCTCGATCGCCAGCAGGTTGTCTATGCGTCTGTCGTAGTCGCCGGCGATTGGCTGCCGCAACTCGATGCGCACGCCGTCGGCGCCAGCCATCGGCCACACCAACTGTTGGGCCGGCTCGTCGATCGTCATGGCATCGCGCCGGGCCGGCTCCAGTAGGTGGAACGACTCGGACACCCGGCCGAACCGCGGCGGGCGATAACCCAGACCCTGCCAGTCCGGCGCGACGATGGCCCGGAGGCTCGCCTCCGTGAAACCACCGTCCCGGACGACCCGGTCGGCTGTGGGTGACAGCGAGCCATCGGCGGCGACGCGGGGGCCGAGCAACCGGAACGGCCCGTCCAGCACCGACAGGGGCGCGCCCCAGAAGTACGGGGCGTCCGCCGATCGCGCGAAGCCGGCATCGACGCCCGCCGGGCGCGACGTCGTGACGCTGCGGAACTGGGCGGATGTCGCGTCCCACAGGAACAGCGTGACGCCGCGGGCGCCCGACTCGGCCACCCACCACTGCGCCCCCAGCGGCACGAGCTCGAGGTCGTCGGCAACATCAAACGACCGGCGGACGTCGCCCACCAAGCCCGGCAGTGCCTGAGGCGTCGCCTCATCCAGCGCCCTGGTCAGCGCCCAGACACGCGCGAGGGCCGCGGCGGCGGCGTCCTCCGGCGTGTCGTCGTCGTGCGCGGCCAGGCCGTCCGTCAGGCCGGCGGCGGCCGCGATGAAGCGGGACAGCAGCGGCAAGCCGGTTGCCCGCGCGGAGACTCCGAGCGCGCCCAGACGATCGGCTGCCTCCGGCGTGACGTGCGACAGCCCGGCACCCAGCATGGCCGCGACGCACGCCCGCACCTCTTCGCCTAGGTCGCGCTGTGCAGTCGTCAGGGAGGCGGTGGTCGCGGCGTCGGCGCCACGTTCCGTCTTCCGGCCGGTGGTCACCTCGGCGGCGGGATCGAGGGACGGCGCGTCGGCCGGCGCTTCCAGCCCCGCCGCGATGGCCTCGTCCCGGACGAACATCGCGGCCACCAGCACATGCAGACAAGCCCCGGTCGCGGGGCAGGGGCAGCGGGCGGCGCCGGGCCCCTTGGCGTCGAGCCGGACGACGACGTCACCCACCTTGACGGCCCCACCCTTTTCGCCGCAGGATTCCCACGACGGCGGCTCGGTGGCCGCGATCTTGACGGCGCGGCGCACCAGGCCGGCTCCGGCCAGCTGCGCCAGCGCCTCGTCGTCGTAACCGTGGTAGACGCCCCGCCAACTCATCGGGCTCATCGGGTTCACTGAGTTCACTAGGCCATCACCTCGCCCAGCCACTCGGCGAACCGGTCGGGTGTCAATGCCGCGATCTGCATGCCGCGGTCGGCCAGCATACCGCCGACGCGGGGGTCGTACCGGGCCTCGGCCTGCTCGTCGAGGGCGGCCAGCCCCAGCAGCTTGACGCCCGCCTCGCGCAGCCGCGTGACCGTGGCCATCAACTGCGGCACCGAGCCGCCCTCCTCGAAGTCGCTGATCAGCGCCAGGACGGTGCGCGACGGCTTCGTGATCAGGCTCTCGCAGAAGCCCAGCGCCCCGGCGATGTCGGTGCCGCCGCCCAGCTGCGCCGTCATCAGCACCGCCACCGGGTCGGCAGCCAAGTGCGTCATGTCGACCACGGAGGTGTCGAACAGGATCAGGCGGACGTTGACGCCCGGCAGCCCGGCCAGGATCGAAGCGCAGACCGCCGAATACAGCACCGACGACGCCATCGAGCCAGACTGGTCGACGCACAGCACCACGTCCCACGGCAGCGAGCGCTTGACACGGGCATTGAAGAGCACGCGCTCGATGCCCAGCTTCTTCGTGGCGGTGTCGTAGCGGGACAGGTTGGCGGCGATGGTGCCCCGCCAGTCGAAGTTCGCCGCCACCGGCTGCGCCGAGCGGCGCGTCCGGTCGCGGCGTCCCAGCAGGTTCTGCGTGAAGGTGGCCCGCACGCGGGCCACGATCTCGGCGACGACGCGGCTGATGACTTCGCGCAGCCCGGCCTCCAGGTTGGCGTCAAGGGAGCCCCGGATGTTCAGCAGGGCCGCACCCAGCTGCGGGCTGGGCTCCATGGCTGCGGCGGCGCCCGGGTCCGCCAGCAGCTGCGTCATGCCGTACCGTTCGATGGCCTGGGTCTGCAGGCGCTCGAACGTCGAGCGGGGAAACAGCTGGCGGGTGCGCTCGAGCCAGGTGATCGCGTTCAGCGCGGATGGGTCGAGCGACCCGCCGGACCCCGGCGTCATCCGGTGCCCGCGCTCGGCGTACTCGCGGTCGTACAGGTAACCCAGGGCGTGCTCGAGGTCGGCGTCTGTGCCGGTCAGGCTGGTATTCGCCGCCAGCGAACGGTCGGCGTAGCGGCCCAGGATCAGGCGCCAGCGACGGGCCCGCTCCCGGGCAGCGGCACTGTGTACCTCGTCGTCAGGCATGCGTCACCTCCGCCCAGCTCTCCAAGCAGTCGTCGCGCAGCCAGTCGGTCAGCTGCCGTTGCAGCGCGACGCCGCGGGCCAGATCGCCCGCACTGAAGTTCGAGACCGTGGCGATCTGTTCGGCGTTGAGCCCGGTGCTTTCGGCGATCCTGGACGCCAGGGCCGCCGTCTCAAACGGCTTCAACCAGGTGAAGCAGCGCCGCAGATCCGGCAGGAGGGCAAGGAAGGCATCGGGGCTGAGACCCACGATCGCATCGTCGACAGCCTCGAACAGCTCCGGGGTGTGCAGCAGCAGGTCGGGGGCGGCCCGCATCCAGCCGGCCAGCCGCCGCACCGTCAGCTCCGGGTCGGCGCCCGGCCCGAAAGAGGCCTGCAGCCAGGCCCCCATATCGTCGTCCCCGATGTCACCGTCAGCGGCGGCCAGCGCGTAGAGGGCACCCTGAACGCCAGGCGACGTCGCCCCGTCGCCGCGCGCCCGCGCCAGCGCCCGGCGCACGGGCTGCCAGTCGTCGGCGCCCATCTGGCGACCCAGGTCGCGCACAGCCAGCAGCGTGACCACCGCCTGGTCCTCGTCCTCCTCGGGTGTCGCGCGCAACCCGTCGATCAGGTACGCGATCTGCGGCAGGGTCTTGCCAGCGAGTGCGAGCAGGCGCTCGGGGCGCGGCAACTCCAGCATGTCGCGGACCTGCCAGAGCCCCAGCAGCCGGGCCGCCGCAGCGACGACGGACCGCAGCGACGGATCCTGCTCGATGAGATCGGCCAGCTTGCCCAGCAGCCTGTCGAGCGGCTGATCCAGCCCGACAGCCGCCGCCTGCGCCACGATGGCGCCCACCGCGCCGGCCGAGCGGCCCGAGGCGGCGTCGGCCTCGGCGGCCTCCAGGCGGGTCGTGGCGGCCTCGGCAAGCGTGGCACCTTTGTCCGCCAGCCCGATCAGCGCCACCTCGACCAGGGGCGTCCAGGCGTACTGCCATTCCTCGAACAGGCGGCCCAGCCCGACGCCGGCGATGAAGTCGGGGCCGGCGGTCTTCGTGGCGAAGCCGGTGCCGAGGTACGACATCAGTGCCAGGAACCGGCTGCGCCGGCGGGCGGTGCCGCTGCGGTGCAGGTCGAGGCTGACTGTACGGCGGGCGGCATCCGTGACGACGAATCGCAGCTTGGCCGCCTGATCGCGGGCTTCGGCGAGGATCGGCGGGGCCGGCGAGTCGTCCGGGACGACGCCAAGCGCGGTTCCGCCGAACACCTTCGCGACGGCGTCGCGCACCGCCGGCGCGGCGCCCGTCTCGCCGCGGACGAAGCACGAGCTGCAGGCGTCCAGCACGTCGACGCGCCCCGGCCAGGCATGTCCGCGCAGGTCGGCCAGCCGCTGTGCCTGCAGTGCGGCGGCCATCACCTCGGGCGTCGAGATCAGGTCGGCGGTGCCGGCCGCGTTCACCGCGCGGGCGATGTCGACCAGGCAAGGAGTGACGATCGCCGATGGGTCGGCCGCCTCCCACGTCCGCTGGTAGTAGCCCGGGGCCGGAATACCGGCACCGTAGCCGCGCAGCCCGTCCAGACGGGTCAGGTCGTACCGGATCAGCCAGGCATCCTTCGCCGGCCTCGCCGGGTCGGGCGCCGGTGGCAGCTGAATCCGTCGCCGCTTGGTCTCCGCGTCGTCGCTTCCCAAAGCCTCGACCAGCGCCAGCGTGTGGAAGGCGCCGGTGACGACCACCAGCGGCCCGGCCGCCCTCCACTGCGCGATGCGGGCCTCCATGGTGGCCTCGCGCCGCAGTGTGCCGTCGGATTCCAGCACCTCGGGCTCGTAGTCGAGGCGCGCCAGCGAGCTCCAGACGAAAGTCTGCTCGAACAGGTCCTGGGCAGTCTGTGTTCCCAGCTCGAACAGCTGCTCCCACAACTCGTCATGGTCGCGGCAGTGCTCGCGCGCCGCCAGGGATGCCAGGGTGCGGCTGTGTGCGAAGTAGCGCTCGCTCTGCAGCGTGCGCGCCAGATCGTCGCCCGGCCCGTCCCTGTCGTATGGCGCGTCGATGAAGACGGCTGGCACGCCAAGATCGGCCGCCTCGCGCAACGCCACCCACTCGGGCGAGAAGTCGGCCAGCGGGTAGAGCGTGCTGTGCGTGTCGTCGCCGTCGCGGTGCAGGCCCAGGATCGCCACCGGCGGCCGCGTGACGGGGTCTTGCAAAGCTGCCATCAGCGGCGCATACGTCTCGGGCCCCTCGATCAGCACCGCCGCCGGGTTCACGTCCCGGATCAGCGCCCGGACGGCCCTGGCGCAGGCCGGGCTGTGGTGGCGGATGGAGGCGAACCACACCCCCCGGCCCGTCAGGGCGCGTCGCAGATCAAGCGCCCGGGCCAGCCTCGGAGGCGGATCTTCGAACGTCATCGCCTAGTTCCACAGCGTCTTGGCCGCAGCCTGGAACTGCTTCCAGTTGGCGCTCGACCGGGCTCGCTCGCGCACGACATTGTCGACCCAGAAGCGCAGGCGCTTGGCGTCCTCGGCGCTGTCCTTCATGGCCACACCGGCCAACTGGTGGGCGATCTCGGCCGGCGTCAGCTTGCCGTCGCCCAGGTATCTGGCCTCCATGGCGGCGGCGAAGGCGACATTGACGGCCTCGGCGGTCGACATCACCGTCTCGGGGCGCTTCAGCGCGGTGCCGTCCTCGGTGGCGCCCGCCCGCAGCTCGCGGAAGGCCGTCACCAGCAGATCGATGACGTCCGGGCCGACCGTCACCTCGGAGCGCCTCGGCCCGAGGTCGGCGTCCAGCTGGCGTTGCACCAGTTCGATCTCGAAGGCCTTATCGGCGATCGGTTTGACGGTCTCGAAGTTGAACCGACGCTTCAGGGCGGCCGACATCTCATTGACGCCGCGGTCGCGTAGGTTGGCCGTCGCAATGATGTTGAAGCCCGGTCGGGCGCTGACCCGGGCGTCGGAGCCGAACTCCGGAATCATGATCTGCTTCTCGGACATGATGGAGACAAGGGTGTCCTGCACCTCTGGCACCGCGCGGGTGATTTCCTCGAAACGCACGATCTGTCCGGCCCGCATGCCCTGGTAGACGGGGGACGGCACCAGGGCCCGCTCCGTCGGGCCCTCGGCCAGCAGCAGGGCGTAGTTCCACGAATAGCGGATGTTGTCCTCGGTGGTGCCCGCCGTGCCCTGGATCGTCAGGTTCGAGTTGCCGGAGATGGCAGCCGCCAGCAGCTCAGACAGCATAGACTTCGCCGTCCCGGGCTCGCCGACCAGCATGAGGCCCTGCTTGCCCAGCAGGGTGACGATCGCCCGATCGACCAGCGCGTCGTCGCCGTAGAACTTGCGGGACACCTGGGCTTTCTCGTCGCCGATGATGAATGACCGCACGGCCCTGGGCGTCAACCGCCACCCCGGGGGCAGGGTCTGCCCAGTCAGGGAATCCCGCTCGCGCAGCCTTGCCACCTCGTCGGCGTATTGCTGCTCGGCGGGCAGCCTGATCGCGTCGTCGCCCATGATGATTCCCTTCAAACGACTCCAGTCTATGCGGTGGGCGAGGGATCGGCCGACGGCCTCATGATCGGTGGATGCAGACGGCGCGGCTGTACTCCAGCGCAGATGGCCCACGAGAGAAGAGAGCCCATGATCCTCGACCTGACCCTGGCCCGCCCCAGCCTGGACCACGCCGACGAGATCGCCGCGCTGCGAGCCGAGTTCCTCACCGAAGCGCCCCACATTCCCGGCGGCAGCCGCCTGGAGGACTTCGACGACCCGGCCGACTGGATCGACTACTGCGCCGCTCGCCAAGACCCGGCTACCGTGCCCGACGGCTTCGTCCAGGCCGACCTGCGATGCCACCAACCAGGCCAGCCAGCACACCATCACCTCCGGCGGCGGGGTGTACGAACGCGACACGTACGACGCTGACCGAGGCGAAACCATGCGGCGCTACTGGATCGCCTTGTGAGCAGTCTGCGAGGATGTCACCAGAACAGTCAGCGACCCAGGGAAAGACCGACACAGCAGGCCGTGCCAGGACAGCGGTATACAATTGTTCGCGCGGCGCCATACACCACGGGTTCCCGAGGTCTCCCATAGGCTGGGGTATGGATGGCCCTGCGAGAGGAGCCTGGCGTGGATGATGACAAGTCGCTGCTCTACGCCTGTGTCATCGACGACCTGGCGCTGATTCGGCAACGCCTGGCTGGCGTCACACATGCCCAGTTGAAGCAGGCAACCCAGGACCATGGCACACCGCTGCACGCGGCAGCTTTAGTCGGGAACCGGACGGCCGTGGACCTGTTGCTGGCAGCCGGTGCGGACCTCGAACGGGGCAACTTCGTTCACGACAACGCCATGCTGACCTGTGTCGAGAAGGGCAAGCTCGACATGGCCCGTTACTTGCTGGAGAAGGGCTCCAACCCGACGCGGAAAGGCTGCCAGAACCGCGACGCGCTCAACAAGCTGGTGCTGTGCGCCTGGGACCGGGACTTCGCCGACTATCTGCTGACCCTTGGCTTGGACGTGAACACGACCGCTGTCGACAAGCAGAACCTGCTGGGCGATGCGGCGAGCATCAACAATGTCGACGCGATCGACTGGCTCCTGGCACATGGCGCGAACCCGGACCACTTGAACGATGCGCTCAGTGGCGCCATCTGGTACAACGCTGTGGATGCGGCCGCCTTGCTGCTGGACAAGGGAGCCGACCTTGATGCGATGTATGCGGCGGCGAAGGCCATCCGCAAGAGCATCTACCACTGGACGGCGATCAGCGAGCACCGGGGTCCGATGATCCGTTTCTTGATCGCGCGAGGCGTCGACTTCTCAAAGGTCCCGCCACGCCCAGTCTCCGCGACGACCGGCACGACCAAACTCTGTCCTCTTGACTACGCCAAGGAACGTCTCGGGCTGTTTCCTCAAGCCAAGCACATCGCTGAGAACATCGCCGTGATCGAGAACCCACAAGACTGACGCGCGGCGGGCTGACACCACGTCAGTAGATGCTCACCACCACACTCATCTGGGCAGCGACAGTGTCCCGATAGAACCCGCGCAGGCCCTCGAACTCGCCAGTGATCTGCGTCCAGGCACTCCTGAACCACACTGGTCTATCACGTCAGCGGTCACAGTGGCGGGCGCGGGGCCGGTCCAGTTGGGCCGTCATCGCGTCGAACATGGCTGTTGCCCCGGTCGTGTTGGCATCGTAAACGGCGTGGACGATCACGCCCGGGGACTGAAGGCGCCGGAACGAATGGCGGCGACGACTCCGCCGTCGACGAGCAGATCGGTGCCCGTGATGAAGCTGGAATCGGGTCCGAGGAGGAAGGCGGCGGCCGAGGCGATGTCGGTGGGCGTGCCGACGCGCCCGGTGCCCGAAGCCGCGATCATGCCACGCATCATCGCCCCGGACTCCGCTGCCAGCTCCGCCTGACCCATCG
>JGI20166J26741_11568252_pt1 | contig 11979 bp, 5 predicted proteins | sample TergutCu122P5_FD_26741 | JGI IMG/M metagenome (IMG submission 26741) | reverse complement strand
GAAATAAAATGCCAATTAGATGCAACAGAGGTTTTTATTGCAGATCTTATTGCTTGCTCAACATGTTTCGGGCACCACTATGCCCATCATCAGGAGCTCACGAGTATTATACAGCAGTTGCTGCCTGTGGTATTTCGTGCTGTGGTTTTCAAGTTGCCTGTCTGGTGTGGAGCTGAGGGTTATGTGTCCGGTTTGCAGGATGCTGTTTACGCTATGAAACTTTTCTAGTTGAAAGGGATGGCATTACAAATACGGGATACCAAGGAAAACCAACAAAGAATGTCTGAGCAAACACTGAACTATGAGTTTTATGAAAGTGCAATTAAATTTTCATATTAATGACTGTGAGAGAATTATCCGTTTTCAGTTTGGGTAATGAATTTCTGCTATATCAAAAACACCCAGTGACTGAGATATTGCCTATAAAAATTGAATAACATAATTTGGCTTCCTTATTAGGCACATTTGTGTCCTGCTAAGTGTGAATTAAAATGACCCCAAGCATCTGCACATATATTTTATTTACTCCAATGTAACCCGAAAAGTTTCTCCTAATTCTCATCTGAAAGTAGGAGGGGGAAGAGGGCCTTAAAATTGTGCCAGGAATTAAACATGTTATTTTTTGGTTTTTTCCTGACAATTGAAGATTGTGAATGGGATCATGTTATATGCAGGGGTACCTTATGTTCAAGTAGTTTGAGTAAACACAGTAATAACTTGAGAACCATGGAAGATTTTCACTGAATTTTATATTTAACGCTATACCAGTAATTGTCCATTTCAAGTTTCATTAGATTGGACATTTTAAACAACCACTTTACATGATGAATTACATTAATTTCTGCATTCATGAACATATGCATCTGTTCTCTGCATTCATGTATGTTTACATGCATTCCTACCCTTATCATTGCAGTTCTGTTGATAGGATGTGGGCAAAACAAAGTATCAGGAACACCAGATTTATAGAGGAGTGACAGTGACAGTGTGTACATTTGCTGACTTGATTTCATTGTTTCTTTTGTCCTATAATGTATGTATGTATATATATTAATTAGTGCTTAGTGCTTTTTGTTTCCAGTTTCTATTCAGTATATTTTCTGTCCTTTATTGTTTGTGTATTCTGGTACTATAGCAGGAACCATATTTCTTGCTATTTATTTTTATTAAATTATTGCAAAATCAATTCCACTTAATTAACAAATTGCAGCAAATGCAGCCCTGTAATAACAAAAATTTCTAGGTATGCAGTGGAAACCATATTATGGACAGTGTTCTGTTGTGCATTTTGAAAATAAGTATTTTACGACTTATTTTCCAGACATACCTTTGGGTGCTTAATGATGAAGACGAGTTCAGAAAAGCATTTGACCTGGGTGCGACTGGTGTAATGACAGATTATCCTTCCAGACTTACAAGATTTCTTATGGAGAATCCCCAGTATCAATGATGACATCATCAAACAGTAATAGTAGAATGTAATTCTGCTGTTACTGGTTTTTTTCGAATTACATTGATTGTGTATGATATGTAACATGTTTTCCCCAAGGTAGAGAATTGATGTCAATCATATTTGTCAAAATAAGTGTTGCTGGAAGGAATTGGTTGCATTGTTTACTTTGCAGTCATGTCGTGATTTGTTTCCTTGATTAAACATTTTACTGGGGCAGTCAGAAAGCAGTGCTTCCTGTTTTTTTACACAGTTTGGTAGTTATACATTGGAATGATATGTATTGTGTAGTCCCGGCGTTGTTGAATACATGGTTATTCTTTAATATAATCCACATTGTTATCATCAGTTCTCTGCCAGCATTGAATTAGAAAGAGCATGTATCCTTTCCTTGAAATTTTTCTCCCTGCTCTTCAGCTCTTGTTCCAGAGCATTCATCACCATGTTAATCATAATTAGGTCTCCACAGTCCATCATTGATAGCCCCTTTGATGTGCTGATATGTGTGTGGGCCGGCACTGTGAAGGAGCAACAGCAATTCATGTATTTTTCTCCTGAGATGAGTTGAATGAATGTGAGTTTCCAATTTTTAAATTTGTCTTTGTGTTCACTATGATAGCAGATGGCAGAAAATTCAGAATAAGCACCCCGCCCTCATCCTTCAAGACTGTGGCCGTGATTTTTACTGCTGTTGGCATCACCTTGAATTTCTTCTTCCTTGGAAACATGGCACTACTACATTGACTACCTCTTTGAGTCTGGTTCAGAATGATGAATTTGTGTCTCATCCCACGTGATGTAGACTACCGAGAGAACCTCACCTTCCATCGTGGAACAGTGGCAGAGACCAGTCATAATTGTTTCTCTTGCCTCTTTTTTTGTATGCATTGGTCAACATACATGGCAACCAACAACCACAGATCTTGGCATTGCTAAACCCTTCACTAATGGTTATGATGCTGCTATTAGTGTTTAACAGATGCAGACTACAGGTCACTCATGGTTATGTTGGAGTCACTGTAGATTTTGTCATGAACCCTGCAGATGCTATCAGGCATCACTGTGGTAGATGGATGATCACTCTGGGGTTTATCATGCAGATCTGCTTCTCCCATCTCGTTTTCCCAGTGTCAGACATTACTCAAGTTGGCTGCTGCATCACAGTACACCTTGACAGCTACTTGTGTGTAGAAGTTCATCTTAACAACCAAGAATTCAATCATTGCCAATTTTTAGGTGTGTCTGCAAAATTGTAAAACACAACTGTTAGCGTTGTCATGTCTGTCTTTCCATCCACATGGAATGAGCTCCCACTGGACAGATTTTCGTGAAATTTTGTATTTGAATATTTTTTTTCTAAATCTGTCAAAATTCAAGTTTCTTTAAAATCTGACAAGACAGTGGGTACTTTACATGAAGACCAATATACGTTTATGATCATAATGTGCTCATTTCTTCTTAGAACAAAAAAAAAAAAAAGTTTCAGACAAAAGTTATAGAGCACATCAAAATACACATTTTACGTTCAAGAACTTTTTTTTTTTTTAAATCATGCCGTTTATGGGATAATATGGAAAAATATTGTAGAGCCGGCCAGGCCACAGATGACAATATGGTGCATGTGCCATACATGCTGCATACCAAAGGCTACAAACACACACACACACACACACAGAATATGTAATACTTATTGCTTTTCCACTGCAACAGTGGTTGCACAAATGCGCCTGTATGTTACGTTATGTGCACACCGCTTGTCTTGTTTAACCACAAGTAATGTTTCACCATTTTCAAATCTAGTGCTGATGTGCTGCCATCAGTCAGATCAAACTGTAACTTGGCTAAACAGATGTTGATGTATGGGTATTACATAAATGTGATGGCTGCTTGCATTTGGCTGCAATCTAAGAACAAAAAGTGGGGGGTGGGGGGGCATTACTTTCCAACTGCCCTTCATATATACAGTAAAATCCTTGTTTAAGGACTTTGTGAAAGAATGGCATTTCTTACACTAAATTTAGGTTATCAGTGCATGGGAATTACACAAAATTATATCAAGAAACTTCTCATCTTCTTATCAGATTAACCAAATATAATTGTGGTTTTTAAAATGAGTAGTTAAATGGTTTCTACACAAATAAGTACAGTTATGTACTCCGTAACATAAAAGTAATTTCTAAACTGAGTAATAATGTGAACCAAATGTCAAAGAGAACCTCAATCAAGAATCGACATGACTACAATGCCACAGGCAGCATGACTTTGGTGTTTGTTCAGTGTGTGATGTCACTAGAGATCGTGTTTGCATTGTAATGATTTTTGGCACACAAAATATGATTGTCTGTTGTTGTTGCAACCACAGCAGGATTAAATAGGTATGCGTTCTGGAAGGTTGGAAACTTCTTACACTAAAACTGAAATTATGAAAATACAGAAAAATAATATATCATTTAAATTAGACTTGGTTGGGACCAGAAAGAACTACTAAATACAGGATCTCATGTAGTGAAATATTTTGTCATATTTCTCTTTAATAAGAAGATCAATCATTTCTTGTGACATGCATTGCTGTTTTCAACTTTCATGGAAGTTGTGCGCTTTAGCATGACAAGAACACATTCCAGCAGCTAAGATCAAATAACTTATTAATGTGAAAGTGTATGTGGATATATGGGATATTTATGTGTACTGTTGCTTGTTATCTTTTTTGATGTTATCAGTGGGTTTAATCTGATTTACGTAATCAATCCTTTAATGTACTGAATTTATGATGCTTGTACTCATATTTTCTTTTATGAATGTTTATGATAGGTCCTCCCATAGGACACAAAATATGGAGTCACTTTTGAAGTTTTTTGAAGATGGGTTGAGTTTTGGATACAGCAGTGGTTTCTTAGCATAGGTCTTAACAAGTAAGGTTCAGTTTTTCATTGTCCATTCACAAGATACACAACAGAATTTAAGGTGAGAAATGTTGGAAGTTGTTTCTTATATTCAGAATTTCTGAGGTAACATGAAAAAAGTGCATTATACAACCAGTTCTTGTAGAAGATGGTGGTAAAAGTGTAAAACTTCACAGAACCAGCAGTCAAATCAGGAAACTGAGTCGCTCTCTTCAACTTTCTCCCACCCAGACTCTTTTGAAAATGAGATTAATTACATTTTTCCTTAGGTGTCGCAGTCAAACATCAAAGCAGTACACTTCTGACAGTTCCAGTATGTGTAAAATCAAGTTCTGTGAAGTGTTATGTTTTTCAGTAGTTTAGTAATTGCAGTCAGAAGAAAATCATTTATGAAAAGTTTCAGGAGGGTTTTCAGTTGCATAAGTTATGTATTATCAAATCTGAGGATGACTGTGATTATTGAAAAATTTTAAAGGACTGGAGAAAATGGTAGTGGCATAGTTCAATGTACTATCCTAACTTCTTCATGGAGAGAGTGAGGAATACCACAGGCTCCTAAATTAGGATAGGTTGTTTCCTGACTGCAATTCAAATGAATGAACTGGTACATGGGAGTACTAGCCACTCACATGTTACAGTTTACATAGGTTTTAGGGCTTTATGTAAGGTATGTAAGTTTGTGGGTTGTGAGGAAGGGCCTTGATATGGCAGTTTCTTCAAACTGATGGCAACTGCATAGTCAGTTTATAAATCTTGCTGTCATTCTTTCAATATTGAACTTCTTCTTGTATGTGAATAACCTTAAGCCAAGCTTTTCCACTGTTGTAAACAGTAATCAAAATGTAGATTTTATTTTAAACCACCCTGGGTCCTCCATATTTTTAAACAAAGTCCAGGATGTCATCCTGATTATGAAAGTAATTTTCACTGATGGCAGAGAGATGAGATAATTGGCAGGTGTTAGATGGTAGTGTATCTTAATGGATATGATTAAGACTGTATGTTTTTGGTCAAGCAGAAGAAAGGAGACAAGAGGTAAAACACGACCCCTCTAACTGGGAGCTTTCTTATAACATAAAAGGCACTTCCCAAGGATCAACAGTTATGGTTCCAGGTAATAAACTGAACCATAGACAACAGCACAGGCATTTAATGAATAGTGATAATGGACTGAAGTTTTAGTCAAATACTCTTGTACCAAAGATGATGAAGGTAATTTAAAATTGTATTTCCTTAGGAATCCTAGAAGTTGCAGGAAAAATCAAATAGATTAAGAAGTTCATTTCCAAGCCAATATTTTATACTAAATATATATCAAGCATTAATATATTTGTTGTCTGTATTCTCTTTTGTATGTATATTGATACTGTGCACAAACAGCCTGAGTGCATTGCTGAGAAGTTTGTTAAACATAAATCTGATGATTGGAAATGATTTTCCTGTTAACTTAAATGTACTGTAAGTACTGCAACCAACCAACAAATCCGTGATCTAAGATAAAGTATATATAGACAATACAGAAATACATATACTGTAGAAAGGGAGGCAAACGTGTAGTACACATATATGTGTATTTATAATGAACAGTACTAATTAAAGTTAAAAGGAAATAGAAAAAATGGGGAAAATAAGCACCACTGTTCAAAATTAGCATTCTGTGATTCACTCACTGGTGGAAGTTGGTGGTTGAGGTTCAGCTTAGTGTGATTCCATTTGAGCAGAAGTTTGTCATGCACACCAGAAACAGAATAGGCCTATTCATTTTTCAAATATTTTTGTCAAAATATTTCTAAACAAGGAGTTAATGCATCTTTTTTTCATGAAATGAATCTTCTTTTATTGTGTATGTTTCAAATTTTGTAGTATGCAGACATAATTTGAGTGGTGTTTTATATTATTTAGTACTGTCCCTAACTTTATTGGCTTTTTTGAATTATTCTAATGTGCTTTATAAGGCATCATTTGATTGTTTTTCAATAATGTTGCTGCACTGAACCCAAAATATGGCAGCAATTGTGTAATATGCTACTCAAAGTCATAAGCTAACCCATCAGTTTACCTTCAGTAATAACTGTGATTATAGGTATCCTTATTTGTAGTTTGTTATGTTGTGTAGATTTTAGAGAATAGTGATGATATAGCCCATATGTGTATAACATACTGACTTGCATGGTTGAAACACAGGAGATTTAATTTTTGTTATGAGATTATATCTATTATGATGTCATTGTATATTTTGCTTATGTCAAGCACTACATTTGCCAAGTTTTCCAAGCTGTTTTATAACTATAGTGCAGCCAGCATTAAGAACAGAGTATGTTGTCTGATGGGCTTATACTTCCAGTACAGAATAAGACTTCCATTTCACACTCTGAGTTGTGGTGTGGTTAGTGAAAGATGGTAAAGAAAACAGTTTTTAATTTACACATTACATTTTTTAATAATAATAATAATAATAATGATATATTTTTCTCCTCTGTTCCTGTTCTCCCCTTTCACAGTGTAGTACACTTATTGTGTTATTGTGGTGATACAAAGTTTATGTTGTCAGAAATGGCAGATGTTGGTTTCTGAACTGTACATTCCTTAGAAGTAAAGCAAGACAAATGTGTCAGGCTTTTTGTAAATACATTAAAAGAAAAAATCCTGATAAAAGTATGAGTTGAACTGAGAAATAAACTGCTTAAGCTATGTGCATTTTGAGAACTTCAGTTTTTATGGAAGAGGTAATATCACTTCAATAACCTTTAGTTTCTGTCATGTATTATAATTTCTTCATGAAAAATTAAATCTAACACCCCAAGTTGATGGTAGTATTTGAGAAATGTTTCAAAACATGATTGTTTGTTGGTTGCACACTGAATTGGTGGTTTGTAATGTACCTGGTCAGTATGTATTATTCCACAGTATATTGCAGTATTGTTGCTACAGGAGCAGTAATGTCTTCGTGATGTTGGATAGGCAAGAGAATAATTTTCTCTTACTGAATGGTGTTCACAGCCATTTAGAGCAGACATAGAACCATTACCTGAAAGACAGTTGCATTGCAAGCAGAAATTATGCAACAGTTTTTTGTATGAGAGCTATTTTTGAGAAATATAATAAAGTTCAGTTTGAACGTCATGTAAAATGAGGGAGTTATAACAACAGGAACCAAATTAAATGCACCTGATAAATTATACTGTAGTCTCCAGTACAAAATTCCACCACAATGCTTTTAGTACATGCAGAGACCAAAGTACATGGATACACCAGTAGACATGATCTCATGGTGTGATCAGTTTATACACTTTACAAAATAAACATACTTTTCGTGCTTGTATTGTCTCTTTAATGCATGTGTGTATGTATGTATGTATATGATTCCAAGCAACTGGAAGTTAGCCTCTAAGAATTAGATGGTTGGGTCCTGACAGACTTAGCAGAACTTGCCCTATTGGTCCAGTCTACATGGAAATGGCTGAACTGAAAAGTGTAATTTATTATTATTATTATTATTATTATTATTATTAAACACGTAAGGTGTTTATTTGATTATACTGATATTATGATAAAGATACTCAAAGCTAGGAACTACTACTCGACAGCATTTATGGTAGAGATTGGTGAGAAAAATATAGAAGTGCTCTATTATGCTTGTTGCTAAAATTAAATAATGTCAATGAGAGAGGAAGTGCTGCCAAGGGACAAATAATTATGGAAAGGGCACACCAAGGCCTTTTGTCAAGTGATGTTCTCTTTCCTGTATGATCTAGTCATATTTATAATTTACTATACAAGGTTTATTTTCTTTGAATATAAATTTGATTGAAATTTCTAAACATATTCACACAGTTGCCTGCTAAAAAATTAAGATTATTATGTTATCAGTATTAATAAATGATTTTCTTGTTAGACTATTTAAAATTATGTTGAGAGTTTCAAACTCTTGCATATCTTACTTCCAAAGCATAAATTCCTGGCTGTTTGACAAAAAATTTGGAATGTTTCTTCCTTTATGATCGATACTGTAAGAATCTGTACATTTGTCTTGCTGTTTTTCAGATATCATTAAAGCAATGCAAGAAGTAAAACAATTGTAAAAGTTACATATGCTTTTACAAACATGATGTGTAGCACTTGAGACATCACTACACAGTTCAAAACAAATCATGCAGATGTAACTTTGATTGGATACAAACCTAGATATTTGTATGTTGCCACATTTGTAATTGTTGACTTACAAAGAATATTTCATAAATTATTTGTAGACATGCTTGTGATCCTTCATACCAAATGCTGACAGATACTGCCACACAGCCAACATGTATTCCTTCTGCACTATACAAACTCCCCCCCCCCTCAAGCGCTATTTTTTTAAAATCTATCACATCATTTTAGAACACTAAATTAAGGGGTGCTAGTGTGGTTCCCACATCACAAGTCTGTGTGTCTGCCATGTGTGTATTACTAATTGTGAGAGATTAAAAAGTGTGAAATAGTAATCTCAAATCATAACTTTCATAGCATGTTTTGTGAAAATCTTTGGTAAGCTGCTACAGGAGTTCAAAGGTGAAACAGACAAGCATAGGACATGGTAATCTCATAAGCCCACTTTTGTTTCTTATGAAAGGAAAGTAATCTAGAAGTGGGCCCTGATGAAATCAAGAAAATTATAGGAAGATGTTAAGAAAGAGAGAAACACTATTCACTGTTACTTGTAACAGATGGTGTAGGTGTAACATTAAGAAGGATGATGTTTATCACAACAGTGTTGAGCTGTTGATTATAGCTTGGTAAAATGATAGAATAAACCCCCCCCCCATATGAATCCAGAGGAAGAGGGTGCTTTGAAAGACCTCAAAAACTAAGTAACTACGCAACTAACTCAACAGAGCAGTGCTTCATGAAAAGCCAGTTGTTCCTTGGTCAAGCAAGTCCCTGCATTTAATGGGACGGACCTAAAGCTTCATTACTGCGTTCACAAGATCCCGCCAGACAGACCTCAACAGCGATGGAAAAATTGTTATTTAATACAGTAGACAATTATTGTAATGCTGGTGTTGGAGCCAGCTTTGTCACCCATGTTTTTTTTTTTCAGTGAAAAGAACATTTATCTTAATTTCTGTGTCCATCTTTTTATATATGAGTATAATTATCCAGTGACTAAAATATGGTAAATTGAACACTTACATTTTATCGACTGTATTGACACATATTGGTGAACAGTAATGATCGGCCAAGAACTGTACAAATTCCAAGAAAAGGTTAACAGTCTCCATAATTGGCTCCAAAATAAGGCAGGAACTTTGAGATATTTTCTCTTGATAAAGGTGCTGGTGTTACAGATATGGCAGAGTACTTGGTTTTTGTGTGAGGCATTGGTGACAACTTTCAAATTACCAGAGTCATAGCCATATGTTCCATGCCTTGTCACCCAACTAGAGAACAATCTCCAGTAAAGTTATGAAGTCTGTTACTGTTAACGATTGCATTCTCTCTGAATAAACTGGTTTGAAAATATGCAGATGGAGTTCCGTCAGTGGTTGGTTACAAGTACTGGTGTTTTTGCATATCTTGAGTGTTTATCAAGCAGATCAGAAATCATCATTGTATATGCACAGGCCAGTTCTATGTGCAAGGTCATAAATCTCAAAATGTGATATCTGTGATGATTTAGATACTACTGTAAACTGCAGGTTTTGGTCCAAAAACTTTTTTGCTGCAGTGTGATTTAGACAACCACGCCAATCAGTGTGGTTCAAGAATTTGCTAATTCATTCACCTATACCTGACATATAATATATTTTTAAAATTCTGAAGAATATTTCATAACATCATTTTTCCTGAAACCTACAATCATATGAGTTACAAAAGATTGTAACAGGGTTGCTATGTACAAGCCTAATAATGTGAGTTTTGTAATTTTTATGTGAGTAATTGTGGTTTATACATAAATCATGTTCAAACTGTATGGGATGAAAACCATGTGAGGTCTTTTCCATGCTGTGGTTTATTTTAAACAAAAGATTAGTTTTTATACTTCTATAGCAATTAGTACTTCAAAAATAGTTGAGTAGCACGAATTAGAAAAAGGCATTTGATTGCAGTGAGACTGTTGAACAGTAAACACATTCCAACCAAACAAAGTCAGTGTTTCTGAACAATGTATTGCACTTTGTGGCATGGAAAGAATTAACTTCAGTGAATCTTGAATGTATCCAAAATTTAATTGAAGTGTTTTCTTCCCAGAATTTATTGGATAAGCTGAAATAAACTGCAGCTGTTTCTGACAGTGTCTGCCTGAAGCATTGGTATATTGTTTGAGTATCATCATGTGTATTCAGCATACAAAGGGTGGGCAGTTGTTTTAGTTGGGCTGAGCAACTTAGGCCAGACAGCTTTATAAAAAAGATAATTTAGTCTGAAAATTTCAAAATCACTATAAATTGCTTTCAGTGACTAACTAAGGATACAGCTCAAGGCATTTAACTGACATTATTAATAGTACATTCCATTACAATACCCTGAATTTTAATTAATGATTAATGTCCTAAAGGCCTAACACCCTGAATCTATAGGGCCTTGCTCAGCCATCTGTCAGATTGTCCAATTCAGTTGTTTTTAATTCTTTTTTTTTTTTTATTTCAGTGCTTTACTTATAGTGTAATCTAAAAATGAACAACCACGCAGTTAATATCTGACCATCACTACAAGCCAGGCTGATTTTCTTCATGGATTGGTTCCAGCCCACAGGTCACATTTTTCACAGCCCTAACATATATCACCAAACAGGAAACTCAATGTAATACAATATTTGCTTTTCAAAATTTCAGTCCTTTCTAATAGTGTGTGCTTGCAGAAGTGTTTCCAGGCCTAAGTACTAATTAGATCCCTTAATTTAGTTACAGTGAAGTTAATTTTTATGTTTAAAATATGCTGCATAAAGATTTAAAGTTCATAACAGATTGTATCTGAAGCCAGTCCATTTCTTGATGTGAACCATTTGGCTGTGAGACCAAAATGCATTTGTGAAAAAAGAAGCTGGTCAAACTGTATGTTATTTTGTATCAGTGTTGTGATGAAGTCAAACTGTATTTCCCTGTTCTTAATAAATCATTGTGTTATTTCCATTTTACTGGAAGAGTTAATATGTACATATCAAATCAGCACCTGTCTCAGACATATTAATTTAATGTATCTAACTAGCAATGAGAATGTATACTGCACCGTAAGTGTAAAAAATACTTACGAAAAGAGGGATAGGCTAAATTTTGGAACTGGATGCTACAATTCAATATTTATTTATCTTGCCACATTGTCCCAAAACAGCTGAAGATAGAAATATACACATAATTATAATTTTAGTTTTGTTTTTTACCAAGTCTGGAACCTGGTCTTTCTCTTTAAGAATACAACATATATTGAGGTTGATTATAACACATGGAGATTGTTGTGATAAAAATTATTTGGACTTTGAAGAAATAAAGAAAATTATGTAATGAGGAGCTTTATAATTTGATCTCTTCATTTGATGTAGTTGGGATGGTTAACCCTTAGGCTACCGGATTAAATTTCACTTGCCGTTTAATAATATTAACCCTTAGGCTACTAATTTCGTATATATATGGAGCTCCTAGTAAAGCC
>JGI20166J26741_11568141_pt1 | contig 11980 bp, 3 predicted proteins | sample TergutCu122P5_FD_26741 | JGI IMG/M metagenome (IMG submission 26741) | reverse complement strand
GAGCGAGCAATAAGATCTGCAATAAAAACCTCTGTTGCATCTAGTTGGCATTTTATTTCCACATATTAACGACGATGCACGGTCAAAATCACATAAAAAAACATAGAATATTTTGTGTTCCTTGATCATGGTTAAATAGGGTTCTTGTTTTGATATTCATCAAATTTCTTCTGGGAGCGGCTGAAGTGCCATAGTTTGTATTTGGTGCCATATTAACTCAGCAATTTAGTAAATGTTTTTCAGAATTATATTAAATGGACAAAGGTGTGCGGCAGAAGTCTAACATATGACCAATGAAAATGTATTAGGGGTGTCACATTAACAGAGCTACTAAAAACATTTTTCTGTGATATAGTGATAATTTAAGTTTCATGGTTGGGTGGATTACAATAGCCTTCTGCAGGTGCCAAACGTTCAAGTCATTCCAGCCACCTTGAAATAAAATGGCAGACAAATGAAATATTATAAGCCAAAAATGAAGCCTGAATTCTTAACGCTTTACATTGTGTCAGGAAAAACTTTACTCAAGTTTTAGAAGTATGCAGCAGATGCAAAAGTGGAAGTATCAATTTAATATGGTACAGTTTTACTAGTATGCAGCAGAAATAATTTAGGACTATAATTTTTAATATGATAAACAGTTTTGTTCATTTAACTGCCTCACGTATAAATAAAATTACCTTTTATTGGCACTTTACAGTATTGACATAAAGTTTTAGCTATATAATTTAAGATACGGCACCATTTTCAATATTTCTGTGCTGCTGCTGATAATACTACTACTACTACCCAAAATATTACTACTATTACCACCACCACTACTACCACTAATATTACTACTATTACCACCACCACTACTACCACCAAATACTACTACTACCACTATTACCACCACTATTAATACTACTACCACTATTACTACTACTGCTACTACCATTACCACCACTACTACTACCACCAAATACTGCTATTACCACTACCACTAGTACCACCACTATCACTACTACTGTTACTACTATTACCACTACCACCACTACTACCACCAAATACTACTACTACCACTACCACTACTACCACCACTATTACTACTACTGCTACTACTATTACCACCACCACTACTACCACCAAATACTACTATTACCACTACCACTAGTACCACCACTGTTACTACTACCACAACCACTATTACTACTACTGCTACTACTATTACCACCACCACCACTACTACCACCACCACCACTATTACTACTACTGCTACTACTATTACCACCACCACTTCTACCACCAAATACTACTACTACCACTATCACTAGTACCACCACTATTACTACTACCACCACCACTATTACTACTACTGCTACTACTATTACCACCACCACCACTACTACCACCAAATACTACTATTACCACTACCACTAGTACCACCACTATTACTACTACCACCACTACTACTACTACTGCTGCTGCTATAGAGTCAACATATAAATAAACAAGTATTGAATTACCTAGTTCTTTATCTTCCCAGGTCTGCTTGGCATCAAGTAATGCATTGTACACTTCGCGACTAGGCTCAGTTCCGCTGAACACATAGTACCTTGCTCGCACCTTCTTGAAGAACTCGAGTGTGGTGTAATATGAATTGCCATGGTGGGGCACGTATGTGAGGTCAATGTAAATAGGACTGCCAAAAGCTTTTCCTCCACCTGTGTTCCTTCCGCCTTCTTTATTTGAACTGCCTTTTCTTTCTGAGCTTGGCTGCTTAACAGGTGATTCTGGTCTCTTGGTCTTGCCATCCTTTCCTGATGCAGCTTTGTTACTTTCATTCATCATCAGTGTCCTTTTACTTTGCATCACCTTCTTCTCTTTTTTAGGGGTGCCTGGCGAAACTTCGCAAACGGTGTTGATGTTATTGGTGGGCGGCGGGGCTGGGGCCGGCAATCCAAGTGGTTTCCCCCAGTCTGCAATTGGATCTTTCTTCTTATCATCTGTCTCTCCTACTGCAGACTGTGTAAATCCCTGTGGAGGGTCCGGGAAACTTAATGCAGACACAGCTTGGGCAGAACCTTGGCTCTGTAACATGGGATCATGTTCTATATCCATAGTGGTGTCTTTCTTATCTTTTGGGATATTGGCTGATATGTGTTCAGTTTCTTTCCTGTTAACTTCTTGGTGAAATTCAGAGTCTGGTGGATCCACAAGACCTACTTCTGTTTTTCCATTATATTCCTTTTCCTTACTTTCGTGGCTCTGGTTCAGAATGTCCTCCTTCTTTCCTCCAGCGACAATATTACCATTCCCATGGCCCTCAGTGAGCTCTTCATATGAAATGTCATCTTTTTGCTTCTGCCCATTTATTCCAGACATATAATGTTGTTCATATTTACTTGTTATATGCCTGGATGAAGATGTACTTTCAGAATGGGACGAAGGCCCGGTGGGAGCGAGATCCATTCCACGTGCCGCTCGGTGTTCATGCTTTGCTCTCTCAAAATCAACTTGCTCATCCTCTCGTAGTTGTTCTTCCAAATGCTCAACACCAATGGATTCTGTGCCTTTTTTGTCCTCTTCTAGAGACCCATAAAAACTGCTCATCATGACACTTTCCCCAGATGAAATATCTGCACTGTATCTGACTGGCGTTTCACTTATATGGGATGATGACATATGTGATTCTGTTTCCTTTTCTTCCTTAGTAAGTTCTTGCAACGGATCTGGTGGGAGACTTCCATAAAGGGAACTTGTCATTGCAGAAGGAACTACTTCTTTTTGCTTCATGGAAGTATGATCATATTCAGACATGTTTCTGTCACCCATTTCAAAATAAAAATTGGATGGGGGAGAATGCGCCAGCTGAGAGGTGACACTGAGAGGTGACCCTGGCTCATCATCATCATCGTCATTATCACTATCACAGTGTCGTGACTCTGGCTGGCCCTCACTGCTTTCCGCGTTCATGGCTGCCCTTGACACCTGCCCGCTGCTGATGTCACTGTGAGGAGTAGATGGGCCGCAGCCTATATCTATGTCACGGTCACTCAGTGCATCTGAACCTGGTGTAGCAGTACGTGTTAGTTCAGAGAAACTGCTTGGGACTTCCATCTTTACCGAAACATGCACTCCAGAAACAGACGATGCTTCATCCATATCCCCCATTGCACTTTTCCCTACCACGCTGGTTAAAATGCCTGTCCTTGATTCCTCATCACCTTCTGTTCCATTTACCACTCCTTTCTCTTCCTCTTTCATGGTCCCATCTGCTAAACAGGACACACTTTTTTCAGCGTCCATTTCAGCTGGAACAGAATGGCTTATATTAGCGGTGGCAACCTTCAATGGAGAAGACTCTTTTGATAATTCTGCTAGTTTACCACTGTCAGTGGAGCCTGTTTCTGAGAATTCCTCTTGTTTGCTGGGTAACTCGACATCTTTGTCATCATCAGTCGCAGTTTTAACCTCTGGAATACTTTCCTTTGTAGTAGTTGCAGTAACTATCTCATTGGCTTCATCATCAGACAATACTGTAGCAGCAGTTGTGATGCTAGTAGTGGTTAATTTCGTTACAATTTCTGGATCCATACTGCAAGTTGTAGCAGTGCTGCCTGCTGAGAGGCATCTGACACCATCATCATCTACCTTAGTTACAGCTGTAAACGATGCAGTGATTTTGCTTATTCGACTGGAGTCTGAGCCGTCTTCTGCTGCTGTAGATTCTATATTGTCTTCATCTTCAAAATCAGAATCATCCGATTCTTCTCCTCCTACACGTGCAAACGTTCTTGTAGTTTTAACGGTTTTTGTTACAATTTTACCATCTTCTCCAGTTTCTTGGGTAGTGAACTCTTCCACAATTTCTTTCTCACCAGGCTGAATATCATCATCTAGCTCTTTCAGCTCCTTTGTCATTTTTGTAACTGATTTACTACTTTCTTCTCTATCACCAGTAGAATCATCATATTCGTGGTTATCTATATGCATATCACCATTTCCAGTACCAGTACTGAAAGTTTTTGATATGCTTTCTTCGCTGGTTGTGGATATAGTAATATTAGATGTTTCCATGTGTGTTGGATCTGAGCCACTTGTAGTTGAGGCAACTGTTATTTCTTTTGTTGCAGTGACAGTTGACTGCTCCATGCCTTTGCTGTGTGTATCTTCTGATTTCACAGGTTCTAGTGCGTCTATTTCAGATTTTACAGAAGGAGACACTTCCTCTGAAATCACAGTGGGTGGTGTGGAAGCGTCATATATTCCATTAATATTACTGCTTTTCAATGGCTCGTGATCCAGACTTACTGCTTCCTTTGTAACACTCGTTTCGGCAAAATCATCTTTTAATGACTTTTCTTCTGGTGGTTGTTGTTTGTTCTCTAGACTTCCATGTGCTTCTTCTAAATCATCTGCTCCTGTTACAACTAATTTTGCTTCATGACTAAATTCTTCACAGGTCTTTTGTGTCATTTCGTCATCTTCAGTTACACATATGATTGGTGATTTTGCTTCTCTTTCGTCTTTAGTTTCTGCTGATGCTCTTATCACTTCCTCCTCTGACAGATGAGATGTTCCTGTCAAGCCTTTGTCATCAGTGCTCCTTGTTGTGTCAGACAGCACCTCAGATTTACTTTCTTGGATCTGCAGTTTTGTTTCAAACTCTTCTTTTCTTGGTGCTGTGAGAATCTCTTCTACTTGAGTAGAAATTTTATCCGCAATCTCAGCAATAGCAGATGTACTTGCACTCACAAGATCATCCAATACATTAGCTTCACCAATCTCCTGCATTTTTGAAGTACTTAGACCCAATTTTTGATCTACTTCATCACTGCTTGGAATTATGATGATGTCATGTTCTTCTTTAGAGACTGTAGCAGTGCTGGGTATCTGAATAGGCATATCTGCTGTTGCAATTTTGTGGATTTCTTCCTTGACTGTGTCAACCACCAAATCCTGCGTCTCCTCCGTGGCATCGGTAGTTCCATCACATTTGTCAGAGGCCAGATCTACATCTGGTGATTCATGTTTTGCTTCACCAATATCTTCATGAAATGTACTACTTCCCATCTGCTGACCTTCATGATGGCCAAATTTTTCACCATCTTCAAGTGCAACCTTAACTGCAGAAATTTGCTCTTGTTGTAATGCACCGTCCTGAAGCCCTGGGGGCAATTTCTTATCTTTCTGCGACCGTGGTGATGGGGGTGGTGAGTCTGGAGTGACTGTGACAAACTCTGCAACCTCTGCAGCTTCCAGTTTTCCATATATTGGTTCCTCTTCAAGCCCTGAGTCAACATATACTTCACAAGGAGAAATGCTTCCATCACCATAACTATCATCTTTATCATCAGTTTGTTTCATCTCAGCTTGTATGTCAGTTTTGTCCACAGTCAGGTTGCTTTTCTCCACTTCTGCAATGCTGTCATCTGTAGCTCTCTTCTGTGCATCACCTTCAATCATGTCTTCACTATGTGTCAGTTGAGGTAGGTGAGCAGTAGACTCCTCCAATTTGCAGGCATCTGACACTTGATCAGATTTTGTTTCAGTGATTGCTGTTGTAGAAGATTTTGCTGAGTCAGTTTCTGTTTCTGAATGTTCTTCCTTTGATATGCCAGGAATACATTCAGTACTATCTTGGACATGTTTCAAGTCATGTGGTGCCATCAGTGGTTCTTCTTTTACAGTTTCATCAGTGTCTACTTTGTCTGTCGCTTGAACATCTTGAGTCAATTGTCCTTCAGCTTTGTCATGTACTACTTCACTAGTTGTCAGAATTGATTCTGTGCTCTTCATATCAGTATCCTTAGATTTTGCTGAGTCAGTTTTTGTTTCTGAATATTCTTCCTTTGATATGCCAGGAATACATTCAGTACTATCTTGGATGTGTTTCAAGTCATGTGGCGCCATCAGTGGTTCTTCTTTTACAGTTTCATCAGTGTCGACTTTGTCTGTCTCTTGAACATCTTGAGTCAATTGTCCTTCAGCTTTGTCATATACTACTTCACTAGTTGTTGGAATTGATTCTGTGCTCTTCATGTCAGTTTCCTTAGAGCTATGAATTTCTGTTACACTTTCTTTTAACTCTTCCTTTGCCTTCTCATCAGTCTTATAATCATCTGTGCTTAAAATATCTAAATCTTGCTCAACAAAGGCTCTTTCTTTATGTTCCACTTCACTGACATCTTTTTCGTGTTCCATCAGTGGTAAAGATTTTTCAGCTGAAGTGCCTGTAGAATCTTCCATCTTCTGAGAATCTCTCTGTAATTTGTCTATTATTTCAACGTAAGTCATAGACAATGTCCCTGGGGATGGCTTGTCCCCTGATTCACCTTCAGCTATCAAGGTAGGAACTTCTGTTCCTGAATAGTCAACACTTAACTTTGAAGTATCAGTCTGATCTTCTTCAGGGGAATCTGATTTTAAAGATAAATCTTTGCTTGGTTTATCTTTCTCATCTATGTCCTTTTCCTCATCAAATGTGGTTCCTTCCTTTGTCAATGCCTTTTCCTTCACAGCAACTGTTTCTTTGACTTTCTCTTCTGTATGGCCACCATCAAAACCTAACTCTTCTGATTCTATTATATCTATTTTTGAGGGCTCACTTGTTTCTTTTGCCTCAGAAGATTCGATATGAATTTCAGATTGCTTGACCACATCATCGAATCTGGGATGTTCACAGACTTCAGCGACTGTATCAGTCTTTGACAGTTCTTCAGGTTTTAAAACAAAATCTTCTGTCTTTTCTGACGCAGGTTCTTTTGTTACAGATTCCCCTTTGTCCAGTTTCTGAGAGTCTTTTTCTAATTCTTCATCTTCAAATTGATCCTGTTGTGCATCTGTCTTCCCCTCTTCTGGTTCTGCCTTGATGACAGATTCTTCAGGCCTTACATCAGAAAGAAACTCTCCTTCTAGAACAAGAACTTTCTCTGTGTCTAAAGAACCCATTAAAGTTTTCTCTGACTGATTTGCTTCTTCAGATTCCTTTATTAATTCTGTCTTTATAACACTTCTTTCTAAATCTTTCTGTTCCTTCCCTGTCTCTTTAAGTTCCATACACTCCAACTCAAATTTTTCTGCTTCAGATATCTCTAATGCCAATTTTTCCAAAGTTTCGTCTTTATCTTTTGACTCTTCTGGTACTTGTTCCTCAAGACCTGTTTTCTCTGCTGTTATAGCTTCCAGTTCAATTTTACTAGAGTCTTGTTTTGTAGTTTCAGAAACACCAAGTTTTTCTTCTTGTCTGTCAGTTTCTAGCGTCTCAGCCTTAACTGCATGACTTTCTCTTTCAATAAATTGTTCTGTCATGTGTTTTACTTCATCTTTACTATCAAGCATTTGTATTTCGTCGCTGGAGACTTCTGCAGATTTAAATTCAGGAATACTCGGTTCTTTTTTTTCTTCCTGTTGGCATACGGACTCGTCTTTGGTTTCTAATACCGATTTAACACTTTCTTTTAACTCGGTAATTTCTGGTTTAACTGCATCATGTATGCCGTCTTTTACAACCAAGGTTGAGCCATCTATTTCTTCCTCTAGGGGGCCTTCGGCTTTTCCATTTTCTGTATCCGATTTGATAAAATGTTCAGTCATTTCTTCAGGTACTGCTTTCTGCACTTCAGTCTTATCATCATTGATTACATCAGACTTTGGAACTGATTCTATTGTAGCTGATAATTTATGTATTTCTTCAGTCTTCACAGCCTCTTCTGTGGCAAGTATGTGATATTCAACGTCTTTCTCATCTCTTAAGTAATCTTTATCTTCTTTCACATCATGTGTCATTTCAATACTTCCAATCATATCTGCATCCTTTACAAAGTCAGTAACAGGAGTTTCTGATTCTTCTGTCTTCTGCCTAGATTCAGTCTCAGTAATTCTTTTAGTTTCATCTTTATCTGTAACTGGTATCTGTGCTTTCTCTTGGTCCACAGACTCTGAGTCCTGAAATACACTTGGCTTTTCTACATTATCATCATACTTCGTTTGAAGTTTTCCCTTCATGTCAAATTCTGGAGACTCTTGTCTTGATTCTTGTAACTCTTGCTGTGAAGAATGCTTCTTAGCACTGTCATCCTTACTTTTAAAATCCCTGCTAAATTCATCAGTGTCATACATGCCTGCATCCACCTCTTCATGAACTGGCAAGTCAGCTACCTCATCCGGAGTTTTCACTATATCACGCTGAAGATGGACCATAGACTGAGGTACCATTGGGTCAAACATACCAAAACCAGAAGCAACTACTACTTGAGGAAGTGTTGTGGGTTGTTCAAGTCGCTGTTGAACAGCGGCAGTAGCGATTTGTTTCTCTTCTTTAGTTTCCTCTTTTACATACTTTTCCTCCACAATCTCTTTTATCTCATCTAGTGGTATACGTTCATCTTCTGGCAGTGTGGGCGCAGTGGTTGCTGCAGACTCCACAGTCGTTGAGAATCGTTCATCTGGCTGACTTTCTTCAGCTGGATACTTCTGGTCAGCTGCTTTAACTTCTGCACCTTCCTCTTCATCTAATTTCTGATCTGTGTCCCTGGTGTCATCTGTCACTTCTCTATTCTTCTCTGATGAGATATCCAATTTCTCTTCAGGACTGATTGATGAAGCTTCTTTTATTTCTTCTTCTTCTTCTTCGGTGTCCTTCTTTTCATCTATACTTAGTTTTGCTGAAAGACTTTTTTTGTCCTCTATCATACTACCCTCTTCAGTGTCCTGAAGTTCGATTTCACTTTCCTGTTTTGTTTTGGTGACTATTTCTTTTGCAGATGTGATAATTTCTTGTACTTCTTCCTGAATTTGTTCCTTTGTCTCTGCGGAGATTTCTTTCGATACTGCCACTTCATCTTGACTTCTGGTAGGAATTTCTTTTTCAGCCTCATCGTCTTTGTTTACTTCTTCTGTGGTTTGAAGGGTTTCCAATTTTTCTGGTGCTGCTATCTCGGTTGGTTTTTCTACTGGCTTCTTACTTATTTCTTCTTCTTTTTCTTCAGTCACAAGTGGGCCATATTCCTTGTCTTCAATACATACCATTCCTTCTTTCTGAATAACATCCTGGGATTCTTCACGAAAGCCATTGACTTCAAGATCATGCTTTTTCTCTTTCTCAGACTCAGCCTCATCACGTAAGTGTTTGTGAAGCTCTCCTTCATCTTCTTCTTCTTCCTCTTCATCTCTCCTATCCTTCACTTCAAGTTCTTCTGGAACATGTGATTCAACACTTTCTTGATCTTGCAGTGAGTCTTCCATATACTGTTCAACCTCCTCTTTTTCTATAATCAAGTATTCATCCTCTTCATCCTCTTCTTCTTCTTCCTCCTCCTCTTCTTCTTCTTGTACCTTGATTTCTTTATGTTCTTTACTTTCAAGCCCTAGCTCATCTGCAAGGGATTTTTTTCCATCAATATGTTGTAGCTCTTCTTCACCTTCTTCTTCTTCCACATCTTCTGTTTTTTCTTCCTCTGTCGTTTCAGTGTCATATGTTTTAAGTACAGCTTGCTTCACTAGCTCCATTTCTTCAGCACCCTCTGACTCTTTGTCTTCTTTCAATTCTTCTTCTACTTCTGCCTCTGCCATTGGACCCTCCGCTTCTGTAGGCAACATAACTTTTTCTGCTTGATCTTCAATTTTAACATCTTCTTTATGAACTTGTATTTCACCAACTGGAAGCTCAGCAGCTGCCATCTGTGGTCTTTCACATACCACAACAGACTCTCCTTGCTCAGGCTGTACTTTATCCATCTCACTCTCATTATCAGTGGGGACTTTCTCCTCTTCTTCTTTTCTTAATTTTTCAGGTTCTGGTATCGCTGTTGTTGCTTCAGAGACTTCTGCAGCTTTCACTTTCAAAGCTGCTGTATCTGGATCTACTGTTGAAGGTGTTGAAACAGCTGATGAATCAGTTGTTATCCTATCTGCCTCTCCTTTGACTTTGCGGATAATACCATCTTTGTCTGATTTCACTGAGGGTGTTGGTGTACTTTTTGCAGAGGAAGACTTGGCTGGAGAACCGGAAGTGGTTGCCTTACTGGGAGATCCTGGCTTTGGCCTCCTACTGATTGGCTTTCTTTCAGCCTTTGTTGAAGTTGTAGTCTCTTGCTGTTCTTTTCTTCTCATCTTGGTTGTAGTACCTCGAGATGTTGAAGACATTCGTGAAACATGTTGATATTTTGATTCTACTACTTTTCGGTTGTTGGCTTCTTTTGTGCTCTTAGCTGGAGTTGTAGTTGGTGACGGTTGACCCTTAATGGATGTTCTTGAGAGTTTTGCTGTTTCAGCTTTAGTTGCAACACCATTCATCTTTCCTTCAACAGATTTCTTAGGTGTTGTGGGTGATGACTTGGCTGAGTCACTCTTCTTTTCAATGGGAGTCTTTTGACTTTTCCTTTCTACTGATCTTGGGGCCTTAGCATCAGTTTTCGACTTACTGATGGAAGTCTTAGTTTCAGATTTGGGTTTAGGTTCAACTCTAGATTTGGACAATTCAGTCACAGTCAATTTCGTCACCTTCTCCGTTTTGGCACTGCTTTTCTCCACTTCTAGAGATTTATTAAGTTCAGTCTTCATCTTTGGTGGCTCTGTTTTGGAAGTCAGTTTGTCAGCCTTTTGTTTCGTCTGGGACAGTGTCTTCAAGGGCGGTGGCGCTGGGGCAGAAATGGGGGTTGCAGTGGCCACAGGCTTAATTTGCTTTGTATCTGGCATATGTCCAGCTACTGGTATGGTTGCTGCTTTAATTACTTGCTTATTTGTCTCTGTGGTGGGTCCAATGGTCTTAGATACTGCCTTGACTCCTTCTCCAGGTAGCAACTTCTCGATGACAGCTGGGGCAGACCTCTGCTTGCTACTTGCACGACTTGCGATACCTACAGTTGAAGCGGACGGTGAAATGGACCTGGCTGTGCACACTGGATATTTTAAGAATTCTAGATTTTTCAATTTGTCCAGGCCTTCAAAGATTTTATGTTGAGGTGTGCTTCCAGGAAACAGAATTCGTGTGATGTTGTCATTAGGATTCGCTGGCTGCCACACTAAAAGAGCGCAGATGGACACGAGATTCTGCAAAGGAAAATGGAAGTCTTTAAGGCTTCCACCTTCCTTCCTGCCAGCAAAAAGCCGAGGGTCATTGGCATTCCACTTAGACAGGAATTCCTTGATCTCACGGTTATCCTTTGCAGGGCTGATGATATACATATCCAGTTTGCCATGGCCCACTTTGTGGTACAGATTGACCGGTTCTATATGGTTCCCATCACGATAACAAGGGTGTGGGCGCAGCTGCAGGTGCCGCAAGTTGAGCACGATCTCTTGACCCTCATCCAACAGATTCACCAGCAACGCATCTCGATCCTTGTCCCCATCTGGAGATGTAGCATGGTGTCTTTCCTATTCACACATAGCACAAGAGTAAATACATGGTAATATGCAGTAGGTGATCCTTAATTTTAATGCAAACAGTTCTGTTTTCAAGATCAGGGCTGGTGTACATTGACCACGCTGCCCATACATTGAAAAATTTCAAAATTACAAAATAGTCAGGAATGTTAATAATCTATATTAATACAAAATTTCATATTTCTACTTCTTGTAGTCTGTAAGATATTGCTGTCAGATGAAGAGCTACTAAGTGGACGCTTTTACAAGGCTACTGTACTATTGTCAATTACTAGTATAGGTAATAGTATAAGAAAATCAGCACATGTATGGAAAATCTTATACCATAAATTTTTCCACACCTTTAAGAAATGAAAGTAGGCTAAAAGGAAATTACACTGTTTTCAGAGTTTTATTTCAAACTTCATTGTCTATAATGTATCATTGTTGCAGCTCCTTTTCCTGCAATGAGCTATGTTGTACTGTATGTATAGACACACTGTAGCAGAAGGTAAGGAAAGTGAACCACAGTGAACCACACAGGTACAGCCACTTAATCATGAACTCGCAAATGCACATACACTCACTTACTGATCCACTGTCTAATGTACACGCACACATGCACAGAGAG
>JGI20166J26741_11568030_pt1 | contig 11980 bp, 5 predicted proteins | sample TergutCu122P5_FD_26741 | JGI IMG/M metagenome (IMG submission 26741) | reverse complement strand
AGTAAGCTGTTCTGTTTGAAGGGCTCCTTGAACCTAAAGGAACGTCGAGGTAACTTTCTGGTGGTATTTTGAGAAAGTTGTACGTTCAGAATGGTTCAAAGACCAATTCAGAGTTTTGTATGTCATTTGTGATGCTTATGTTTTGTTTAATTGGCACAACACCACAAGTTATGTATAAATACCAGATTCTTTCTTTAGTCACCTTAGAATCTGCTTTCGAATATAAGCCACATTTCTTGAATCTTAAAAACTTTCTGGTCTGAATGCTACAAGAATGGATGTGGCATTTCAGGGAAAGAGAGAATTTTTTGTAACTAGATAAAGTATACAGATGGATTCCGCCTCATTCCTGAACATTTTGCAGAACTTAAATTGGCCGATATGGCTTACACCGATCTCGTACGCATATATATCCGTGAGTGATGCATGGCACTGTAGCAGAAACTGCGCAGCCCTGCGTGAGATAAGGGGACAAATGACGACGTACAGCTTCAGGCAGCGAAGCGTATCTCGCCCTCCCTGCGGGTTGATCATGACCCTGCCATGAAATTACCCATCCTTCCGAATGTTACCTTTTAGCAGTTTTTTTCAGATGAATATATACAGGTCTACTGATCAAGCTTCCTTTCTGACTGCAGGCAATACAGTTTAAGTTAATATTGTTTGATTCATGGATATTAAATGCATTGACTTTCCAGTTTTTCAATAGTTCATGGAATTAAAGAATATGTTAATGGGACCTGTCACATGTGTGAGATAATGTTACATGTTAGTTGGGCAAATCTGAAAGAAAGACACAACTAAGATGTCATTGGCGTAAATGAGAGAATGATCTAACTAGACATGAATCGTCCCCAAACGTAAAACTTCAGGCGCTTTAGTTGTGTTGTTGCTTCTTATTAAATGACACCGTCTCAGTCACCGAAGAATCAGTCAAAGGGTTGTTCCACATTAAGGGTAATTGTTCTCTGGCCTATTGATTCTGTTACGAAGTTAAGACCTACAAGCGATGGACACCAGGCAGTTTATTCTTGTGCTGCAATGCAAACCATACCGCCCATATCCTGTGTGTTGCGCTGCAATAGACAAAGAACCGATCATATCCTGTGTAATTGTGCTACACTGCACAACATACTGATCGTATCCTTAGTTAATCCTGCCCATACTGATTATATTCTATGCTACTCTGCTATACTGCCTAACATACTGATCATATCCTGTACCCTCTTACATTAGCTAACGCTCAGCACAAGGATAATATACTATTGTCCTTTGTTTTATTGCAGAACATTCCCACCATATCTTCTGCAGGCTTTTGACGTTTCTTCTTTTTTCTCCTAGACTAAAACGTTTAGTTCCACTCTCTCCACTCACGTACATGTCTCCTCTATCTCATTGTTCGTGACTTAATAATTCCAAAAATTCTGAGTGATGAGCAAGACTATAAATTATGAACCTCCTCTGTAGTTAATGCAACGACGGTAAGCAGTTCATTATCTCGAACCACATTAACTATAAACCGAATCAGTTAAATGCTGTTACAAGTAACATGAGGATTATACTCAAGTGTGTAGTCATCGATTTGTTCTGGTAATACATCCATGTGGTAACTACATTTAGGACTTCGGTAATCCTGTGATATGTGATTAGTATTTTAGTATTCATTCCCGGAATCTAATGCGCTGTACAGCGTACGCTTGTATCTGGAGCGTATTTTTCTCAACTAATAGTGAGTTATTTGTGTGGTTAACCATTTAAAGTCTACTGGTTACGTGATGCACTAAGTTTAACATTCAACAACTGTACGGTCTGCCCACACTGTATTTATGTTTTGTATTTATCTGAGAACAAACAGCGATTTGTGCCACTTACAGCATAAACTGATTGGTTTTTATACCCGAGATGAAAAGTGTTTACTGTGCGGTACGAACTGGGTCTTTAAATAAAGCAGTCTGCGCTTCGTCTTCAAAGGTTTTTCAGTTAAACTTAAACACACTGACCACTGCATACTGCACTGCTTTGATTAAAATAAGACTAATCTTCAGATACTCATTTTGTCTTCATCATCAGTTGAAAGCACAAAAATGCCCAGTTAACTCTAGTGGCTATATCTATATACAAAAGTAGAGGCAAACTCAAATCGTGACTCAAAATGGGAAGATTTTTTTATATGTGGATGGGAATAAACTTAAAATCCTAAACTTGATATTCACATGACCAAAAGTATATGATGGACATTGTGTAGTGTACACTGCACACAAATGTACTCGTATTTAAACGCGTGTTCTTCTTTAAAAAGCCACAGAAAACTCTTATTAATTATGATATTTCAGAGGCAGATTAAGAGCTTATGACCTACATGAATATACCGCCTGCGTACTGCACGAGGCGAATGAAATATCGAATATAACTGACAAAGAATATTCCTAGTCCATGTCTATAAAATGTCGATGTATTTAATACCTTTCATACCAGTGAGATTAAATGCGCATTACGAGAATTCAATAGGAATGGACTTACAGAGATATCACATTTGTAGAATATTCAATGGAAGAGGAAACATTGTTACAAAGTTCTTTCTTCGGGTGTTAGAATCTTCGAAAGGCACGTCAAAGGCCTACAAGTCTTAACAGTCCTATTATCGACATTGTAACTTCATTATAGACTAATTTATGAGCATTTTATGACGTTGATTGAATCAAAGTGGCTCACGATGCTGCTGAATGTCGGATATGCGCCATCACTGATTCCGTAAAATTTAAATAATTTCTTGATCAGCAGGACCACTATCAGCTTCTGAAAACGAATCAGCGTCTTTCACTTGCCTCCTAAATGATACACAATTCCAATCCCCTGCAAACACAAAATACGAGCATTTGTGTCAGAGTAACAAAGCCTGTACCTCCAGTGTAGAAACGTATAAAGTGTAGATGATGTTAGTGTAATATTATTAAGTGAAAAGTGCAGGAAGGAAAACTAAACGTGTTTAGGTATTTAGTGTCATTAGGTTTTGTAATCCCCCTACTTGATTTTCCAAGCCTTGCCACCAGTGACGCTAACAACATAGTTGCTGAAAATAGCGTCTTATGTTCAGAAAGCTAAGTGTGTGCTGAGGTCGCAGTGCGAACGAGAATTTTTAAGGAGTTGGTAGGGTGCGGGCAACAAAATGCCCGTATGGCAGTATTGTAGATTTTGCAGTGATTTCGTAAAGGGGAAATCCGCTGTAAATCAGGAGACACTGAAGCTGAGGTCGACGAAGTTGGATGGTTTTTGTTATTTTTTCATTACAGGAAAATCAACAAGACAATCTGCCCGACAGATAACTTCCACTGTCGACTGTGCACAAATTCTGCGAACTCTTTTAAGATTTAAAATTTACAAGTACATGTTGCTGCAGCATACAACCGTCCAAAAAAATAAATAAATAAGTTCGCTGCACCATTCCATGTGCTGTTCTTTTATAAACTAAAGATAGCGGACGTTTATACAGCCGAAAATGTTTTTCGTGACAAAGCGGGTGTCAGAGCCTGCTGAAGGAGCTTTAGAATGTGTAAAAAATAAACTTCATTCAGTGACTGAAAGTACAAGGGACAGTGCAAAATTTGATGTCTTTTGTGCTGTATCCAGAAAAAAATTTTCGATTCCTCTTTTGTTTCGAATGCACTATGACTGCCTTGCATCCAAACAGTTTCGAGGAATTTCTGATGCTGACTCTGGAAAAAAAGGATTTTTTTCACTTTAATATACCAAGCTTGAGCGCCCTCATATTTTCATCTCACCTTTCGGTCTGGACTTATTGGACGGAAAGTTTCCACAGAAATGGATTGCTAGAGGCGGTCCCATCACCTCACCACCCTTACATCATTTCTTCTATGGTACATAAAGAAGCTGTTTAAATTCTACCACTGCCCAACAATTTGCCGGAACTTGCTGGGAGGATTCGATCTTCTGCACCTGCAGCTACATCCGCCATGCTTACAAATGTGTGGTCTGAACCTGAATTTATTGTATGACGTACTTGACGTCCATATGATATATGCCGGGCGGTTCGCGTTGCCCTGTCGGAATGGCTGTAAACTGTTAGTTGAAGGACACAAAAGCTTGATCACGTAAAGTATTAAAAATACGTTTAGTTTTCATTCCTTTGCCTGTTGACCCTTGAGAAATATTACATAAAATTTGTGTACAATTCATTTGTTCGCTCCGTATAATTTTGGTGTCAGATTCTTAAGAAATTTTGTTTCTATGCTAGAAGGTGTGGTGGTATTTAATGGCTGTATGTGACAAACAGGTTTCACCCGTCAACACAGAGTCATTTTAATGAAATTTTTACTGTTATTCTTAAAATAAAGCAATGGTAATTTGTACTTACCATTGTTTTTAACAATTCTCAACAGTGCTGCATGTTTCGGCCTATACGACTGTCTTCAGGCACAGATACGTGATTTGAAAAGAAACTGAATTACGGTAAGATGTCTTGAGGTTTGCGAGGTCTCGTAAATTCTCCATTTATCCTAACATTGGAATATTAGGTATTTTATTTTGTTTATCTTTATCACGTAAACTACAATACCTAATATTCCAATGTTACGGTAATTGTAAAATTTATGATATCTCGGATATCCCAACATATTTTTAATGCATTTCACTTGGTTTAAAATCGTGTACATTTATGCCTGAAAATGGTCGCATAGACCAAACACATGGTATTGTTGAGCATATTTGAGTAGAATAAATTGTATTTGACGGCATATACAAAATACCATTGTATTAAAACTTAATGTTTGACGTGTTATCGCCAGATTTAATTCTGGAATCTGCGCATGTAGCCTATAGAATATATTCATTATGATTTTTGCATCGAGCAATGATTGTTTGTATACAAAATTCAGTAATTGGCCTTTATAATAGAAGCAAAATATGTTTGTTTAATGCGAAGAAAGGACAAATCCTAGTACATAGTGTACAGTAATTTTAATTCTCTCAAAATGTGTTTAAGTACATGTACTGCATAAAGACCAAGAAACTGGACACAAAACGGAATTCTCCCACAGTCAAAGGACGCCTCAGGCGACTATCATTTTAATTGTTACGCTCGCTGCTTGACAAGAACAAGTAAGGAGTCTCACGGGAATTCGTTGTTAAAAGGTACGGAGTGGCTTCAACATGTCTTCAAAGCTTTCAATAAATTAGTGTCTCCAAATTATAAAATGTAATATGAGCTTGTGAGATAAAATTATTGCATTTTGTACGCTATTTTAAGAGTTTAATTTTTAAATATATTTCATGTTTTTCAGATCTTATAAATAATGCTGGTTAGCTCTCATTGACGAAATTATTATACGTTTAGTTCTACATATGATGCTAGGGCGGTACCTCCAACGTCGCCCCTGCCGTTATGCTGCACTTACCTTCAACGTACCGTCTGATGTTTGGAATTGTATTTTTTGTTGTTGTTGTTGGCTGTCTTCAGTGCGGTGAGCAAAAACAGTTTTTGAGGCCTATTGTCTTTGCGATGTGTCAGCCCTGAACAATTGTGGTAGCTTCAAAATTTTCCCGGAATCGTTTTATTTCTGAGAACTACAAAAGAGTACAATAATTTAAACTACATTTCCTTCAAAATAGTTCCCTTGTGCAACTGGACACTAATGACAACGACTGTGAAGGTGTTGGAAACATTCCGGGAAGCCATTCTGTAAATTCCTTTTCAGCTCTTCCGTCGTATTCTTCATGATATCAGTAGCACCACAAAAGCGCCGTCTCTTTAATGCTGATTTCAGTCGAAGGAACAGAAAAGGCTCAGCTGGAACCAGGTCAGGAGAGTCTGGGGGATGCTCCAGTGTTGTCACATTGTTCTGTGCTAAAAAAATCCTTGACCAGAACCGACCGGTTGCTGGAGCATTGTCGTGAGAGAGAAAACAATTGTTGGTTCTCCATTTTTAGGGGCGTTTTCTTCTGACCGCACCCTTAAGGCGACGAAAATATCAAAGTATATTTCTTTATTCACAGTAACAATTCCTGTAAATTATTCCAGTGAATTCCGAGAACGTTCTGAAGCTGCTACTTTCATTTTAATTTCTGTAAATTAGTGTTTCATTTTTATCTCTCATCTCAACCTGTATCGTTGATGGCTACGTTTAGATTTCCCGACATAATATCAAATAATTTGCCGTCGCCATTTTTGTTTTTAACAACAAATTAAATATACGAGTATAATGGAGAATTCGTAAGTAAGTTTACGAACCAACTCCATGAAGAATGTCACGCCTATAACGCGAGCACTTCATTGGCTGTTGAAATACAGATTAGGTTACTTTGTTTGTCATGGAATTTTATTTAGCTGTTGTTTATTCAATAACATGGTCAGTAAGATGTTTTGCTGTCTGTATAAAGATCTTCTCAACGGAAATCTATTACGTAACGGTCGTTCACCACCAAGTACTTTATAGCCTTGAATTTTATGGTCGTATTATTTCTTGTGCCACATAAGCTTGCAGGCAATCTTATTGATGAAATGAGTGACAGAAAATGAGAAGTACAAAGGTGAGTGGCCCATACCGACACGATAATCATACTAATATCCAAGAAAGGTTTCTACTTTATTTAGAAGGGTTTAAAGGATGATAGTATGAATAAGAATCACTCAAAACAGAAGACATTTGCGAAAATTAAAGCTGTTTCCCTTGATCTTTTGACTAGAATTTATTATGTATTTTTAGGATCGTTCATACAGATGTGAGAAGCGCCTGTTGGTTTCGGCGTGTCCGAACGCAAATGTTTAAAAGAACGGTGAATATCTTTTAAAAGTATCCTCTATTATTAAACTTTACGAAAAGCAGCAGGATGTCCTGTGTTAAGAATTTTCATGTCCTTCCGTTTTACTATCGGTCTGTCAGTTTGTCCGCATTATATCAACGCGCTCCCACTTGATGGATTTTCGTGAAAACTGATATTGGGGAATTTTAACTACGAAAATCTGTCGAAACTCTAAATATTTGGTTAAAATTGGGGGAAAAAATATTGGCCACATTACCTAAACACCCCAGTATGTTTCATCGCTTATTCTTGGCAGCGACATATGTTGAGCAACGACATGGAGAAATCATTGCTGTTCTTCTATGGTAAAGCTTTCAGTGTTTATTACGTTACTGACAGCACCTTTCGTACGTCAACAATGAAAAGGGAACGCATTTTAACGTTTCAGTGTCAACAGTGGTTATGTGAATGCACCACTGTGTCACTTTATATGTACACTGCCTACTTTGTTACCTTGTTTTAACATACGACAGACCAGGAACTTCACAGGGTGATTCATAACTGGTGAATTTACGGCACCGAATAGAGCAGCGTCATGGCCTTATAAAAATTATATTTAGGGTCTAATATAAATTATGACATGTCCCATGTGTTACGTTATTCTGACTACTAAGAGAGATCAGAATTTTACTGTACTCAGCGAGCTGTTTATTGAATGCGGTGAACCTGCGCACACGCCGGAAATGTACTTCATTTTTATAAATAAAATATTTCTATGTTCCGTGATTATGATTCCTGATTTCCCTGAACGAGCAGCTGGCCTGCCCAGTGATAGCTAAGAGGATTAAACATCGCCAGTGGGGCGTTTAGACTAAAATTACTGGGTCTACAGGGGCCCTCAATCCCGTGCATGTTCTGGATGTTTTCACTTAGCAAATCAGCGACTAGGCATATCGGAAGGGAAGTAATGATAACAGAAAAGTAACTGTTATTTCTATTTTACATATATCGATGCCCTGGATTTATGTAATTACGCTGTTTTAATATTTCCCATATCCTTTACTCCTCTCTTAAAAGGTACGGTCAGATGTAAGGTTTATAAAGTTCTCGGCATCCTTTGTTTTCCATGCCTGGTTAAGTTAAAAAAAACGTTTTCTATATTCACGCCATTAAGACATAAAGGAGAGTGGAGTTTTTAGCTCGAAGTTTTCTTAATCTCAGCGCTAAATGCAAGATCGGGTCAGTTTCAGGACCCGGCCTCCTTACTCCCGAGGAAAGAGCATCATGTACACGCTGACTGTGGGATGTGTAGGTCTCAGAGCAAAGATAGATTTGGAGAAGGGATATTTTTCGCCTACCGGAAATAGACCCACAATTCCTTGAACGTCAGTCTCGTTAATCTTGTCACTGTCTAGAGTGACGTTTGGCGGCTTCGACCTACAACATGATGTTTGTGTAACAGAATGATGTCAATGAGTCTGGGGAGAACTCACATCCCACTTACTTGCTTCGCTCGGCAGGGGTTATGAGGGACCCGTGGAACAGCTGTCAACGGTCCACGATGTCTGTTGGGTCACATCGAATGTTTGGTTTGCAGTGCTCTTATAGAAGAATTTGCTGTTATGTAACCTGCCCAGTGGAGCCTCTGGATAACATTTTTGTAGGTCTAGTCCTGAGGTGTAATTAGAACTCCATGTCTTCAGTGTTATAATCCTGTCTGCTGTACAGTAATTTGAAGGAATTCTCAACACTGTCAAGAAAATTACTTACTTTTCAACCTAGTATTAGTAATTAAGTAATTAACTATATACATGATTAAAGCCATAAATCAGAGCCATTCTTGTGGAGGTACTGAGTGAAGAAATTTCCCACTTTTACAGACTTCGGAATTTTATCGCTTCTTCGAAAGGACTTAACATTTGTTCTGTTTCTGAGCCAACTAAATCCAGTCTACTCCCTCCTAAACCATTTCCATAGAATTAATGTCATTATTATCCTCTTGTCTGTCCTTAGATCTTTCAAGTGTTCTCTTTCCTTTAGTTGTCGTGTCCAAAACGCTGCATGAATTTATCTCCTCTAACATGCGTGTGAAATGTTTCTCCCGTCGTATTCTCTTTGATTTGATTGTACTGATAATTTTCGTAGAGGAGTACAAATTATGAAATCTTTAATTTCACAATTTTCTGCAGCTTCGTATTCCTTCTACACTCTGAAGTCCAAATCTCTTCCTCAGGACGCTGATTAAATTTCAGCTACTTTGTCTATTCCTAATTTAATCCTCTGGGTTTCCAGCGTATGAAAATTAGCTGTCATTCGCATGAAGAGGCATATTAAATTTGTGGAAATCTACTAGGATATTATGAGAACTGGACGCATTTAACGTGGAAGGTAATGGCCATATATCTTGGTAAGTCAAGTGTGGTTGTTTTGCATGGTAAGTAGATATAGCTAAGAACAGTCCCTGGCTCATCACAAATGGCAGCTATGGACGAAGATGTTAGTCCCCGAATGTTCCGAACATAATTTAAAAATTTCCGCACCGTAATAAGAACGCAATTCCACTGCTTCATTACTATGATCCCACAATTGTAACAGCATAACAGTACAGCAAATACACATACATTTTGCTGTGATGTGTGGTACTGTTCTAAATTTATGGTACGACACACTTTCTTGGGCCCACATAAATCTTCTGTTTTATTTAGAGTTAATTTCCCATATATTTTAAGTTGTAAGTCAGTGTGTAAACATAATAATTATGAGTAATGTAGACCTGAAAACAGAACGGAAGGCAGAATATATTATCATAGGCATTTGATGTACTATAGTACAGTCAGGATTGCCAATTATCCAGTTTTACGAGCGGCCGATGTTGGGTGGTTTCGGCGTAAAGGGTTAGGGGCTGTGGAAGAGTTTTAGGGGTTGGACAGACAGTTGTATGAAACGTAGAGGAAGAGAGACGGGGGAGTATTCAGGCACTGAGCCTGTAGAGTCGTTGAAAACCTCATAAAAGTGGTGGTAGTAATGGTGGTGTTACCCACCACTATTTCAATAGAGCTAAAAGTGGCGATATTTTAATTTACGGTTAATACCATGGCGCTATATGCACCTCCGTAAGTGGTTCATGGTGCAAAAGGACATGTGTGGGAGTGCAGCGAAGGATAAAGATTTTGAGAGCTCGGAATAAAATTTGTTGCTGACGTTGAAGAGGGATGGTACTACTGTGACATTCGGGGTGCACTGTTAGTTTTTAAAAGTTAGTCTTTCTGTTACACAAAGTTTATTTTCATTTAAAGTATTCTGGAAGAGATATTTATAAATTCAGTTTTGATCACGCTTTTGAAGAGCATCGACATACTCCTGCTGCTGTATAGATGAAGTATTCAAGTGTCAACTTTGCTCCATATTGTAGGTGAGATCACGCGTTGGCCCGAAAAAAGAAGTAATTTAGCAAATTCAGGAGTTGTATTCCCGGTGTGTTCGCGCTAAATACTCCACGTTCAAGTGTACAATAACACAGAGACTCTGACACTTTTTTTTTCTTTTCACATATTTGTAAGGAGAAGTTCTTAAAGTTCCTTCGCATCACGGCATGAACTCATGCATGGGTGGCAGTTCATAACAGAAACTTTCTCAATATCGGTATTATATGCATGTGAATGATCTTCAAGTTTAGGCAAGCAGCTTGCTAGGCCACGGAGCTGCAGCGCTTTGAAGGACACAATCTTCGGACTGATGTAGTTGTCTTGAAAATATCAGCCATTTTTTAAGTAGAACAGTGGTACGTCAGGCACAACTATTTTATTGACTTATTACATAGGCAACATGTTTCGACCTATATACAGGTCAACTTCAGGCTTTCTTTTACACATAAGTCCATAAAATGCTATAAATGTTGGGAGCCCAACATTTATAGCATTTTATGGACTTATCTGTAAAAGAAGGCCTGAAGATGACCTGTATATATGTCGAAACATGTTGCCTATGTAATAAGACAATAAAATAGCTGTGCCTGACATACCACTGTTCTACTTCATTAGTACTATCTAAGCGCAACGTGATGTATTCCATAATATCAGCCATTTTTCCTTGATTTCTGGCTTCCGCCGAAGTTTAAATGAGATCTGCGCCCTTTTGGAATTTTACACAACCTAAAATGGTAGTTTCTTTTTGACGTTTCGAGGCAACTTATCGACGGGATACCCCGAAACGTCAGTAAAAAACTACCATTATACGTTGTGTAAAATCCCAAAAGAACTCAGATCTCAGCAGCCATTTGTTTGAGCTAACTTTTGTACAGAACCTCAATCGAACGTTTGTACAAATAAAATTGAAGACTATTTTAAAATACAAATTTACATGACATACGTACTTGTAGGAATCAAGCGGGAATTGTAAGTGAAAATTTGGCAAATTATACTGTTGTATGGTTTGTTCTGTTACGCTGCGCAGCAAACAACTGGAAGTAAAGTCTGCAAACTATCACCACAAGAGAGAGAGATTTGTTTTGTTTTAAAACGATAACAGTTAACTGAAATTTTGTAACACCAGCGGCAGGTGAGTGAATAAGTGTATGGTGCAGTTCGTACATGATTGTAACTGGAAAAATTTTCTCATTGCCACTTTGTCGACCTCAAAATCAACAAGCAATGACCTGGGATAGAACCTTGGCCTCCCCGCTGTGACGCCTGTGACTAATCCCCTGACACATGGGGCAGTCTTAAATGATTAGATTTTGAACTAACTTGTTCGTATCCGTGCTTTAGAGGAATATTTAAATTTATGTAGTAGGCCCACAAATACACACCGGTGCAATATGCTTTATCATGTATTATTAATTACCTACATGTCTCAGTCACTGTTGCGTATATCACAAAGTGGCTTTAATTGTACAATGTGAAGTGAGGTGAAATGCAGTGACGTGAGGTGAAATGGAGCGGTAAGAAATTTATATGAGCTTAAGCCAAATGAGAGGGCAGTGAAGTGTAGTGAAGTGCAGTTTGGATGAATTTTAAATGGGTAGAAATGAAGTGTCGACAAGTGTAGTGAAGTGTCGTAAAGTGGAGTGAAGCTCTTAGAAACAGGGCGTCTATCAGTATTAGAATATATACAGATCATATGAAGTTTGGGCGCGCGGTAGCCTAGTGGTTAAGGCACTACGCTACAAACCGGCAGGTCGCGGGTTCGATTCCCGATGGTGTCATTGGAATTTTTCAGTGACATA